>Ga0315336_1000219_pt1 | contig 219772 bp, 215 predicted proteins | sample ASW5metaG_FD_204512 | JGI IMG/M metagenome (GOLD analysis project Ga0315336, IMG submission 204512) | Ammonia-oxidizing marine archaeal communities from Monterey Bay, California, United States - ASW #5 | ecosystem: Environmental > Aquatic > Marine > Intertidal zone | place: USA: California...
GGCGCAGAGCTTTTCGCAGTCTTCACGCTGCCGTGCCACCGCGACGGCTTCCCCGGTGCGGTCGAGGGATTGGCGAAGGTAAATTCCCACTCTCACCTCTTGAATGTACATCAGCCAATAGCTAGTGGATCCGGCAGTAGTGCTTGGTGTTCGACGGATGCGTCGAACCCAATGGGTACGGCACCGTGTGATCGACATCGGACTTCTCGACCGGCTTGTCGCAGCCCGGCCAGCGGCACGTCAAGTCACGCCACGCCAGGAATTCCTTGGTCTTCGCCGAGGGCCGATATCCGGGATCGGGCGCCTCACCGCTGGGCACTGTGAGCGGCTTGGGCGTGGCGGTCTTGGCGACCTCGCGTACCGACTCGGCCGGCAGAATCCCGAATCCGCGTAGGTAGCCTGGCGCGTCACTGGTGCCGTCGAGGGTGGCTTGTTCGGCGAGCACATGAATGACTGCTGTGGCCGCAGCGCTCTTGGCGTCGGCCTGTGCTGCTGTCGCTGGGCAATCCTCACGTCCACATTCACATGCCAGGGTGGCTTCCATCCGGGACAATGCCCCAGTGGCATCCGCGCGACGCTGGTTCTGGCTGCGCGGATCGTGTTCACACACCGTGGCGGCCAACGCATCCAACCGCGCATTGAGTGCCGCCCCGTCGGCGGCACGGACATGACCGGAGGCAAACGCCATTCCCGGACCGGCCTCGTCCACCTCGAAGTACCGGTTCTCGTCGACCTTGGGTGGGACGCGAACGCCGGCGGGGTCGAACTTGGCCACCCACTGGTCCACCCGATCCCGCAGCTTGTTCTTCGACAGCTTCATCCACTTCTCGCAATGCCGCGCGATCGCCTCGTCCAACTCCGGCATCAACGCATCCTCGACATTGTCGGTACGGTTGATGATCGTCGACACCATGCGGTAATCGATGGTGCCGCGCAGGAACACCTTGGCCACGGCGGGCAACCGATGCGCCAGCACACACGCGAACTGGACCTGCCCGACCGCGCGGGAGTGACTGATGTTCTGCACGGCCGACACGTCAGCGGCCGTAGCGGCACAGTTATCAACCACGCACCAATCAAGGTCGGCCAACGCGCCTTGATTCCGGACGTAAAGCTCGGCGACCGCCAACAATCGCTCCGCCATGCACGTCGACTCATAGCGGGTGGACTCACCCATCACGTCGATAAGATCCCCATCCGACATGCCTTCGAACATACGTGCGACTATGCCATGTCCCAACGACAAGTCCCGTCAGCTCTGTCGCGCGGCCTCCTGCGCCAGCTGGACGCGCGACGTCAAGCCCAGCTTGGTATACACGTGCGTGAGATGCGTCTGCACCGTGCGAGGCGAGATGAAGAGGCGCGTCGCAATGTCCTTGTTGGCCAACCCCTCACTGACCAACCGCACCACGTCGAGCTCGGTCGGCGTCAGCGACGCCCACCCGCTGGACGGCCGCTTACGCGCCCCACGACCCCGCTGCGCATACGCGATCGCCTCGTCCGTCGACAACGCCGCACCCTCAGCCCACGCCGCATCGAAGTCCTCTTCCTCCAACATGTCCCGCAATGCCGAAATCCACGCACTGGAACGCGCGCGAACATCTGCGAACGGTACCGCTCCGGTCTTGGTGCGGAGGGTCTCGGCAACACCGAACAACCGGGCCGCCTCCTGCGGGCTGTCGCCGACCATCGCGAGATGGGCCAGATATTCGAACATCTCCGGAACATCCAGATACGAACTCACCGCCGTCGCCTCCGCGATGGCCGCATGGAGGTCGTCCTCGGCCTGTGCGTAGGCGCCGTCGACGACGGCAAGCCGGGCGCGCGCCGTCAGCGCCGCTGCGTGATGCCAACCTCTGCCCTTAGTGGCCGGTACCGCCTCTTCGGCGAGTCGACGCGCTCTGTCGTGGTCACCGCACAGTAGGGCGACGCGCGACTGCAACTCCATGTGCATCGCCGCCATCTCGGGCAACAGGCCCCATACCGGCGACGCCAGTTCCAGCGCATCCGCAGCCGGTCCACCGTCGCCTCTCGCGAAGGCGGCGAGCGCCAGACCGGTGAAACCGTGCGCGAGTTGCAGTCCCCCGATGTCATTGCCGATGTCGATCGCTCTTCTCGCCGCAGCTTCGGCGGCGTCAGTTTCCCCGAGATACGACAACGCGTAACCCATAGATCCGATGTTCATTTCGGCCCACAACTCGTCGTGCGCCGCCTCAGCTTCGTGGGCAGTCTGCGCGAATTGTGCTGTAGCCTCAACTAATTTGCCGCCCCACATCTTTGCGAGTCCGACAACCCAACGGCATTGGCGCGAGACGAAATTGTCGCCGATACCGTCGGCGAAATCGATTCCCTGACAGGCTATGGCGTTTGCTGTGGCGCAGTCGCCCATCATCATCGCGCCGTAGGCCTGCCAACCGAGGATCTGGCTGATTCGCCAGGTGTCGTCGGCCTCCCGCGCCAGTTCGAGGGCTTCGGCGAAGTACGACTTGGCGGCGATCGCGTTGTGTCCGTTGACGCAACCGATCGCAATCAGGGCGCGAATCAACAGTGTCGGATCCTCTGAACCACGCGCGATCTCCAACGCCGTCTCGGCCAGCGCCGTACTGTTGACACCGAGCCACGAATCGAGCATCGCCTTGTCGGCAAGGGCGCATGCATACTCCGCGGCTGCGATGTCCCCGGCCGCGTCACGGTCTGCAATCGCAATCTCCAGCCCCGCAAGGCCTTCCCGGATCCGACCCCGTGCCAGCCACAGCGCCTGCAGCGATGTGGCGAGCGAAAGTGCCTGGGCAACATCGGATTTCTCACGGCACCACTGGAAAGCGGCCCTCAGATTGTCGATCTCCAGTGCCGCCTGATCGAGATGGCGTTCGTGGCAGTCGCCGGCCGGGGTGTCGAGCCGTGCAGCCATCGCCGCGTAGTGATCGCGATGGCGAGTCCGCACCACGTCCGCCTCACCGGATTCCCCCAGCTTCTCGAGCGCGTACTGACGCACCGTTTCGAGCAGCCGGTACCTCGTTGGTTCCGTAGCGCTTTCAACCACCACCAGCGATTTGTCGACGAGCAGCGTGAGCTGGTCGAGCACCTGATAGCGCTCGACCTCGCCCCCGCCGCCCACGGCCTCAGCCGCGTCGAGGTCGAAACCTCCCATGAACGCGGCCAGCCGACGGAACAGGATCTGCTCGGGTTCGGTGAGGAGTGCGTGCGACCAGTCGACCGACGCCCGCAGCGTCTGCTGCCGTCGAACCGAGGTGCGGGCACCCCCGGTGAGCAACCGGAACCGGTCGTGCAGGCTGGTGAGCAGGTCGGTGATCGACAAGGCGCGTGCTCTCGCGGCGGCGAGTTCGATCGCCAGCGGCATACCGTCGAGCCGACGGCATATCTCGGCGACGGCCGATGCGTTCTCGTCGGTGATGCGGAAGTCGGACCTGACCTTGCGGGCACGTTCGGCGAACAACTCGACGGCGTCGGTCTCCACCGGTAACGACGGCACCCGCCACGTCAATTCGCCTGGCATACCTATCGGTTCGCGGCTCGTGCACAGCAGTGTCACCGCCGGGCAGCTGCCGAGCAGTTCCTCGATCAGGGCTGCGCACGGGTCCAACAGGTGCTCGCAGTTGTCGAGCACGATGAGCATCCGGTGGTCTCCGACGTGGCGCACCACGCTCTCGGTGGAGGAACTTCCCTGCTGGTCCGGCAGGCCCAGTGCGCGGGCCACGGTCACCGGCACGACGCCCGCGTTCGTGACCGGTGCCAGGTCCACATACCAGACACCACTTGCGAATTCGCCGGCGATCGACGCGGCTACCTCGACAGCAAGCCGCGTCTTCCCTGATCCGCCGGCGCCCGTCAGCGTCACCAATCGATTCTGCGAGAGAAGCTCTCGCACCTCTGCCATCTCCTCGGTTCGGCCGACGAAGCTCGACAGCTGAGCCGGAAGGTTCTGCGTCGCAGCGTTACCCACGACGCGGAGTGGCGGAAAGTCGTTGTGAATGTCTGGATGGCACAGTTGCACAACCCGTTCGGGACGCGGCAGGTCGCGCAACGGATGCGTGCCAAGGTCGGTCAGCCATGCCCCATCGGGCAGGTAGTCGATGACCACCGGCTCGGTAGCACCGGAGAGCACCGTCTGCCCGCCGTGCGCGAGATCGCGCAACCGCGCCGTCCGATTGATCGTCGGGCCGATGTAGTTACCCTCGTCGCGCAATTGGATCTCGCCCGTGTTGATGCCGATCCGCAGCCGGATCGGCGCCAGCGGGGCACGCTGCAGCGCCAGCGCGCACGCCACCGCATCACTTGCCCGCGCAAAGGCCAGCACGAAGCTGTCACCCTCACCCTGCTCTACCGGCCTGACCCCCTGGTGCGCCGCGACGAGCCCCGCCAGCGTCTCGTCCAGCCGCGCGATCGCCGCGCTCATTTCCGCGGGCTGGGTCTCCCACAGCCGCGTCGAGCCCTCGACGTCTGCCAGCAGCAGCGTCACCGTCCCCGTCGGCAGCTCGCTCACGCCCAGTTCGCTCCACTCAGTCGCGCTCATGCTAGCCAGCATGCAGCCCTGACGTGCGGCAATACATCAGCGAATACGCGTATATACGACCCACCCCGCTCCAGAAATACGACGTTCGGCCGATCTTCTCGGCGCCGCGAAACCAGATAGTCGAACCATGACCACAACGATCGCGACCGACCTGCCCACCATCGCCTACGAGCACGCCCAGAGCCCGGCGGAGGCGCACGATCTGATCCGCCAAGCCCGAGAGCAAGGGCCTGTCGCCATGGGGCCGCACGGACCCGAGGTGCTGTCCTACAACCTCGTCCGCACCGTTCTGCGGGACGACCGATTCGCCATGCCCAAGGGCTTGACCCTCGCGGCGCAGGGCATCACGGCCGGCGAGCTTTGGGACATCGCCGTCAAAGGACTGTTGAGCCTCGACGGCGCAGCACACCACCGGCAGCGGCGGCTGGTGTCGAAGGCGTTCACTCCAAGGGCCGCCGAACGGCTGCGGACCACCTGCACGGCCGTCATCGGCGACCTCGTCGACGCCCAGATCGATGCCGGCTCCTGCGATGCGGTGGCCGACATCGCCAGGCACTACCCCGTCCCGGTCATCTGCGCGATGCTCGGGACGCCATCGGCGGATTGGCACCTGTTCTCCGACTGGGCCGACGACGTCTTCAAGATCTTCGACTGGAATGTGGTGAACGACGAGGCCGTCATAGTGGCCGCATGGCACGGGTTGACGAACTATTTCGACGAGATGGTCACCGCGCGGCGCGACGCGCTGGGCGAGGACTTACTATCCGACCTGATCCGCGCGGAGTTCGATGGGGATCGGCTGGCACATGATGAGTTGTTGATGCTGGCCGCGACGTTGCTGATGGCCGGCACGGACACCACCCGCAATCAACTGGCCGCAACGTTGCAGGTCTTCTGTGAGCATCCCGACCAGTGGGTGCTGCTCGCCGAGCGTCCCGAGTTGGCGCCCAGGGCCGTCGAAGAGGCGATGCGCTTCTCCCCTGTCATCTTCTCGACGGTGCGCATCGCGGTCGACGATGTAGACCTCGGCGGTGTCCAGTTCCCCGCCGGCACGATGGTGATCGCCAATACCGCGGCGGCCAACCGCGATCCGAACGTCTACGAGGACCCCGACCGATTCGACATCACCCGCGAGAACGCCCAGGCCATGCTGACGTTCGGCGGCGGCATCCACTACTGCCTTGGCGCGCACCTCGCGAGAATCGAGCTCGCCGAAGCCCTGACGACAATGGTGCGTCGCATGCCCGATATGCGGATCGCCGGCGCCGTGCCGTGGAAATCGATCACGGGCATCAGTGGACCGGCCAGCCTGCCAATCGCCTTTACAGCCTGCCCCTGAGGCGATCGCGGTACGAACGTCCGTCCGGGTCATAGGTCAACCGGTAGACCGGTTCGGCCCACAGCCGGGTGAACAGGCTCGGCCGCTCCGCCTTGTGTGGCCGAAGGCGACCAGGCGGCCGTGGACCACGTCGACCGGAGGCGTGCCAGCGCTCCAATTCCTCTGCCGATTCGATGATTTCGCGCACCGCGGTGGCCGGTTCGGCCAGTCCGCGATCGTCGCTGCCGTCGTCGGCGCGGTCGAGGTGTTCGCGTAACAGCCGCAATCTCAGATCACGCGCGAAGTCGCCATCGGTGTCGAGGACGGCGCAGTGTAGGTTCTCGCAACTGATGCCATCTGTGGCCGCGGCTGACGTGCGGGTTTACATGACGTCTCATGACCATCTCGGCGCGGTTTGTCTCACGGAAGGCTTCATTTCCTACGAAATGCGTTATCCCGCAACGTCCTGACCGGGGCTACGGCTTCGGGCCGCGTTGAGCGCGGTCGAGGTTGATCAGGCCACGACTGGCCAGCTGGTGGCCGCCGCGCAGGATGCGATGCGCTGCATCGACGAGACGCTGGACGTGCTAAGCACCACCAGCGAAGTGCTTCCGTCCTGGCATGGCAAGCAACCCGAGGAGATGACCGACGCCGAGTTGGCCGATGCCGCCGCGGCAGGGGATCCGTGGCCTGCGTACATTCGCACCAGGACGAAGGAGCGCGTCGACGTCGACGGGTGCGTGGGGGAGCACGGAACCCTGCCTGCGGGCATCCATCGGGCGACGTTAGGCGAGGTCGGTGCCCGATTCGTCGAGGACGCTCCGGATCACACGCGCGAGCGTCGTGGCTTGATTTTGGATGCGATGCGGATTCACATCACCCTTGTCAGACGGTTGTTCTATCGTCACGAGACACGATCTAGCTTGGCGGCGGGTTCTGTACCCATAAAGAAGACACGCCCGGCGACGGTGATTTCGCGTGTCTGGTGCCGGGTGAGGCGTTGGAGGAGGTGCACCGTGATGCCGTCCTGCCGCTGTGGACGCTCGGGTCGGTCGCCGGCACCCTAGGCCACAGCGAGCTAGTCGTGCAGACAGAGAAGTTGCATCCCATGGGCGGGCTCACCGACGCCCTGGTGGTGAACCGGGACAATCCGTATGCGGTTGAGCGGCAACGCCGGTGGTGGTCACGGGTGATCGGCCCCGATGGTGAGATAATCGACGGTGCGACAAAGGGCTTCGTGGAGGTGATCGACCAATGACCGACCTTAATCACCTCTCAGACCTCAGCGACGACGACCTGCTTCGGGCCGCCATCCGCTATGAACACGAACATTTTCCCGACACCGCGGATTTCACGCTCGGCCAAATGTATTCGGCCACAGTACAAGGCGATCCCGCTTCCGAACGCGTCTGGTCCGAAGAGACCGCGCCCGAACAGGTTGAACTCGACTTGCATCTGGAGGGCGCTGGCGTGCGCGGCCATGCCACCCGGGCGGACAAACTCGCGTCGTTCGTCGCCGGAGTCAACGACGCCACCAAGGCCATCGTTCGAGACAGGCTACACCTGAGCGCTCTGAACCGAAACCTGCTCGTGCACGGGCTCAGTCCCGGCTCAGTCCGTGTCGTTCTGCGCGCCGACACCCCACTTGACAACGATGCGAAGCATGTACCACTCAGTGGCACAAGCCAATTTGCCTCAAGCCCGGACTCGGAGGCGCTGCGCACGATCGCGCGGCTATTCACCAACTCCAGCTCCAGTGTTCCCGCGGTCGACAGCGACGTACGCGACCTGCCCGTCAAGGCGCGACGCGGCCTGCTGCGGTCCACCTCAGCGATGAAGGCAGCGGGCTGGGACATCGCAGGACAAATACGCCAGCAAGGCCTCGGATCCACCGAAGTCACCTTCACCCAGGCCGGGGTGGCACTGTTGGCCAGTGAACTGAAGAACTACGATTACGACACCGAAAGCGCATGGGCGATCGGCACAATCGACGGCTTCCGCCGCAGCCTCGGCAGCTTGTACTTCACCCCGGCAGGCACCAAAGCCCCTCTCGCAGTCAACGTCAGCGACCCCGACACACTTGCAGCGGCCACAAGGCTGGCCGCCGACGAAGCAGCGGTTGTGCGGGTGCTCATCGAAACTATCCGCGCGCTCAGCGGTCAGGAATCCACCCGCGTGACAACCAGCCGCAGCCTCCTGCGAATCGAGCGGGCCGCCGAATCGTTGCCCTACCCGCAATAAAACTGACGCCGTGCAGGGAACACGGAACACACGCGAGGCGGCGGTCATCGCAGTCGCTGACCCCTCAACGTCGAAGTCGGGCCGCCCGAGCCGTGTTGACCCAGAGCAACCGTTCGCGCATAAGGCCGCCGCAGCCGCCACGATAAGGGCATTCGTGTCGTCCCCCATCCATTGAGAAAGCTTTAAGGCGTTCGTTACACCGTGATGTGGAATCCGCACGGTATCGATGCTGCGCAACAGAACCTATGCGTTCTCACAAGACACAGATGAGTGGAGCACAGCCCATGAAGAAGCGCACGACGGTGAAGACGGTGGCGGCGGTGGTGATCTTCGCTCTGGCGCCCGGTGTTCTGTTGGCTCCGCACGCGAGGGCGGGCGGTCTTCTGGCGGTGGGAATGGAGATTGTCATCGGCAGCCATAGTTGCTCACTTGGATTCTTCTCCTTCAACCAAGAGAACGACCGCCTTGCCGTGACCGCCGGCCACTGCGCCGACGACATCAACCAAGCCGTGTACTCGCGTAACCGCGTCGAGATAGGCACCGTCGTCTCCCACATGCCCGAAAGTGATTCGCTCGAGCCCGTGCGATCGCGCGGCTACACGTTGATCCGCCTGTATGACAACTTCGACATCGAGGTCTTCTTCGCCGGGGTCGCCGACGCCAAGAACGGCGACTTGGTCACCAAGTTCGGCGCGCGGAGCGGAGGGACCATCGGACGTATCACCGATGTTGCCAACAACTGTTCTCTGGCAGAGCAGACGATTATCGGCAGCCTTGTCGCCATCGCCGGCGACTCCGGTAGCCCCTGGTACACGGCAGGTCCGACGCTGGTGGGCATCACAGCGAGCAGTCGCTACTCGATTGGTGGTGGAGACGACGACGGCAGCCAAGCCCAGCCGGTTGGCGCATTAGTCAGCTTGATCCGGCAAAACGCCCGACCTTGGGGTTCGGGCTTCACGGTGTGGGTCAAGTGAGTGGTTCGAGCGCGGAGCGGTGGCCCATGCTTTCCACCGACGTCACTTCCCCCCGACTCCCACAGCGCACTCGCCAAACCGTCGCGAGCGTCCAACCCCTCGTATCGACAAGGATTATGCAATGCGAATAGCAATCTTAGTCGCTGGAATCATCTGCACGGCAGCGAGTTTCAGTGCGATGGCAGGCGCCGACCCCAGCCCAGGCCATGGCACCAGAGTGCTCACCCAGACGCCGCCGATGCTTTGCGAAATCGGGTCCGACGATGAAGAAGCTGGTATTGGGCCCAACGTCGTGTGTCAGGGAGACTTCCCCCAGTCCCCGCCTGAGCCGTGTCCCTCTTGGCCCGGCCAGCAGTGTTCGGTTGTGATACACCAAGATCAGGCAATAGTGACCGCCTCGGGCGATTTCAGCTACCGCGATGCGAACATCGGCGTTGGCGACCACCCGACTCTCGACACCCTGACCACCGGCCAGACTTACCACATCCAGGGCTGGACGATCGCGGCGAGCGAGGCGCGGACCACGTTTACCAACGACGGTACCGGGCATGGCATGACCATTGGCAGCGACCGCAACGTCACGGCATTCTGAGAGGACGACATTAAGAAGGATCGCATTGGGCGGGTTCGTGGGATCTCTTTGCTCGCGACAACTCGCCGCTAGAATCCGCGCTATGACCGATACTTCGCCTGGGGTGGGCTGGTGGAAGGCGTCAGATGGCGAGTGGTATCCACCGCGTTGGGAATACCACTACCACGCGACCCCGGTCGGCAGGGATGCGGGCCGTGTACTCCAAGAAGCCATGCCGACGCTGGCAAGTTTCGGAGACCAGGGCTGGGAGGTAGTTAACTTCAACGTCCTTCTGGATGCGAAAATGACCGTTGGCCACTCGCTGTCCGTGGTGTTCCTGTTGAAGCGGCCCCGCACGAAGTAGCGCCCGCCGGGGCGGCGCGGCCGAACGTCCGCGTCGCGGGCTATCAGGGTTCGGGCCGTAACGTCCGGCGTCTGGTCGCTGAGGCGAAAGTGTTGTGGCGCAGCGAGAATCGTCGGGGACGCCGTCCAGCGGTGTGGTCACCGGGTGAATATCCTGGTGATCGACTGGGCGCAAGCCGCGCCGGGCATTGTTCCTGTTCTGCAGGGTCCTGGCCTTCTCCCGCTGTGCATTGCGTCGCGATCGCGGCCGACCAGCGGGCTTCGACCATGTCGGCGCCGATCGCCGAAACGCTGGCGGCGACCGGCGGGGTTCCGGCGCGAGTGCTGGCAGACCCGATGGCCTGCTTGAAAGGCGGCGTGGTCGCCAATGTCGTCATACCGACCGCGGACTATGTGCGGCTGGCCAGCCGCACAACGGCTTCACACCCGATTACTGCCAAGCATCGTGCGGACCATCGGCAAGACATCCCAAAAGCACAGTGGGCCATGCGATCCCAAACGCAGTGAGTCGCCAACGTTCAACAGACCACACTCAACTTGAGTTCGTTGGCGGCGTCGGTATCCATCCCGGCGTAGGCGCGGCGCCAGTTGTACAGCGTTGCCGGCGATACACCGAGTTCGGCGGCGATCTCCTCACCGGTCTTTCCCGCCTCGGTCAACTCGTCCGCGCGGCGCAGTTTGCGCACGATGTCCTCCGCGGAATGCCGCTTCCGACCAGCCATCTATTCATCGTCCCTTCCAGCCCGACATCGGGCCACAGGACTCTGAGCACTCGTATTAGCCCAGGCCAGAAGGCATTTTCGCTGTTCACACGCCGATCAAATCACCGGCCCATCCACGGATTCAGGCTTAGTTCGCCCGGGCATCAGCAGAACTGCAGCTCGACGTTCCACTGCCCGTAGGCCCGACCCACGCTGGGGTCGTCGGTGGCTGGACCGACGCGGGGGTTGGTGTAGTAGATCGCGAACGGACCGCCCAGCCCTTCGTTGGCGTCGTTGATCACGCCAGTGCCCGACGCGCCGGGGTAGAACGTCTCCCAGGTGATGGACTGCGGCTGGGGGGAGAGGGACGGGGTGCGCGCGCTTTGGACCTGCTCGTAGATGGCGTACACCGCCTCCTCGGCGCTGGCCTGGTCTGCGGGGTCGGCATGGGCCAGTGGTGCCGACACGAGAACGGCAGCGCTGAGGAGTGGGACCAGGAGCGTCCTCATGAGTTCGGCGCCGGTACCCAGGTGGGTTCGACGTACTCGGGGATCACCTCGGGAGCCGGGGCGTTTGGGTCGGTGCACAGCAGCCCGGCGTCGTTGGGGTGCTTCGTGGTGCAATCCTCGTAGTCCGCAAGGCCCCGGAAGCGCGCCGCCTGCTGCGCGCAGATCTCGGGCAGGCCGAAGTATTGGCTGTTCGGGCCGTCGCACTGAGGCCCGAGTGTTTCCACACAGATCTTGTACCACTTGGAGGAGTCGATCCCGCTGCAGATGCCGGCGTGGGCCGGTGGTGCCACCGCGATGAAGCTGGCTCCCAGCGCCACCACTGTGACTGCGAATAAGGTTCTCATCCCCGCTGTCCCGTCAGGTACTGGTCGATGCAGATCGCCCTGTCGGTGGGGACGGTCATCGCCGCGCAATCCGGGGGGATGATGCTCACGGGGTCGCCGACGGCGACCCCGGAGCAGATGCGGGTGAACGCATTGCTGTTGTCGATGTGTCCGTACTGATTGGTGCAGGCGATGCACGCCGCAGGGCTGTAGTCCGCGGTACCCGGCGAACACGGAGCCGCATCGGCCTCTGGGGTTCCTATCTGCATTGGGGTTAGTATCGCGATGACTAAGGATGCGAACAGCATCGCAGGCGTTCGGGTCGACCGGGCTGTCGCACGCGGCCCTGCCCGCGCTGCGGGAGCCACTGCTATCGAGAATCCCGCACAGAGCAATGCCGCACCGATCAAGGACAGAAGCTTGCTCACGCGGCACCCCAGAAGATGAAGAAAAGCATCCACCCAAATAGACCGATGGCCGAGCCGATGCCACCACAGATCATTCCCGTCAGAGCCAGCTTCTTCCCCGCGGGGGAATGGGGGTTTTGGTATGCAAAGAAACCCATCGCCAGCGCCGGGAGGCCCAAGGCGAAGCCGATGCCGCACAGGATGTTGAGCAGGATCGACGCGACACCCAGTATCGCGGCATAGCCCGCCAATCCGGCATTTGCCCAGTTCTTGATGTCGGTCTTGGTGATGCGGTCATCGGAAGGAGGCGTAACCGTCTCCATCCTCCACTGCTGGCCATCCCAGTACTGTTGGCCATTCCCGCCACTGGGATCGGGATACCAGCCGGCGGGCAAATTCTCGGGTGTAGTAATGATGGTGGTGTTCGCTTTCTGCTTGAGTCATCGTGAACGTTGACGCGACCCAGAAGGTCGTTCGGTCGAACTCAGCGCTGATGTCCGACTCGGCATACGGTCACCCATCGGACTCAACGGATTCTCAATAGCTGCACCTCCCGGTGGACTCGGCCGACAACGCTGCCAGCACGGCTGGCGTCTCGCCCTGCCCCGGCGATACGCACCCGGGTGGTTCCGTTCCGAGAACCGCCGCGCATTGGGGGTCTTGATGGTCCTCACTACGACTAGGAGCCGCAGAAGTAACTGTGCCACAATGGCTTTCGTCAGTTTGAAGACCCGATTATTGCCGGTATCGGCGATAGAGGTTGCCCTGGCCGTCCACAGCCACCCCCTGCGGGTTGTTAAGTCCGGTGAACGGCAGGATTGCCTGGGTGTCGCGGTCTGTGGTTAGTTTGACCACCCGATTGTTGCCGCTGTCGGTGACGTCGACGACGTTGCCATTGGCGATTGCCATGCCATGCGGATTGTCGAGACCGGTGAAGGCCAATACCGTCTGGGTGGACGCCGCGCCTGCCTTGAGCATCAATACCCTGTTGTTGCCGGTGTCGGCCTAGCCAGATGTTCTGGAACGAGTCCACCGCGATGCCGTCGGGGTTGTTCAGGCCGCTGAATTGCCGCACGTCGGGGCTGTTGGTCCCGCTGGTCCAGGTCAGCACCCGACCGTTACCACTGTCGACGACGTAGAACGTCTAGCCGCTGATCATGACCGCACCGTGCGGAGATTGCAGACCGGTGAACGGCCCAACCCACTCGGTCACCTCAAGGATCACATGGCCGGAAAAGCTGCCCGCGGCCAGCATCTCGCAGATCTCGACGGTGGGCTGGGTGCCGTAGCCCGGCACCAGGTGTTCGTCGGTCGAGGCTCCGCTGCCGTCGCACAGGTGCAGATGGACGAGTCCGTCACCCATCCGGCGCGCCATGTCGACGGCGTCGGTGCCTGCGGTGGCGGTGTGCGACAGGTCCAGCGTGTAGTGGGCGTGGTCGCCGTCCAGCGGGTCGTAGGACGGCGCGAACGCCGAGATGCCCGGTCCTGGCTTGCCGCCGCGCTTGCGCATCCGCTCGATCGACGTCTGTCCCGCGCCGAAGAACGGGTCGGTCCGGAACGGAAACATGTTCTCCACCGCGACCATCACATCGCTGGACGCCTCGAGATCGGCGACCTGCTGACTGAAGCCCTCCGCGTAGCGGCGCTGCCAACGAAACGGTGGATGCACGACGAGGTTTGCGCACCGAGCCGTTCGGCGGCGCGCACGCTGCGCTCCAATTTCGGCATCGGGTTGGCGCCCCACACCCGCTGCGAGATCCGCAGGCACGGTGCGTGCACCGACAGCACCGGCATGTCGTAGCGCTTCTACCTCGGTGTCGCTTTCGGACTTGGCGGCGGCGGCGGCGATCTCGTTGACGAGGCCCTCGACATCGAAGGGCGTTACCGCGACGATCACGTACGTCGCAGTGTCGACCGCGTCGGCCACCGTCGTCACCAACACCGAGTACTTCTCGGACAGATACTTGGCGCGGTTGGGATCCTTCTCGGCGACCACCAGGTCCTTGACCTGCCGCCCCGCGCGTAGGAGTCCCGACAGCAGTGCCTCGCCGATACTTCCACCGCCGACGATCGCGATTCTTGCCATGCGGGAAAGCATTGCAGACAACCACACCGGAAGGCGGGCGGCATCCCCGCCGGAGTGGCCCACCGATCTCGAGACGCTGGTCGAGGCCAGCTGGACGGCCACACCGCCCGCGCCGCCGCAGTCGCCCGCGTGCTCGCCTGACCGCTAAGCCCAAGTGCGCTCCCGATTCACCGGTTAGTTAGCCGGCGACAGATTATTCGGACACCCCAATAGCCAACAGAGTTCCTTGGCAATAGGACATACTTCACCGGGTGGCCTGCCTTGTTGGCGGACCAAAGAAGCGAACAGGGGAGATCAGGTGAAACGTGGACTGGCTGTCGCGGTAGCCGCGGTGGCGCTGCTGGGCGCAGGCATTTCCGGATGTTCGAGCGACAAGTCGAGTACGGGCAGCGGGGAGACTTCTAGCAGTCCGGGCACCACACCGGTCATTACCGATACCACATCGGCTGCGCCGGGAGGAACGTCGTGGAACATCACCCTCAATGGTGAGGCGCTCCCCCAGGGCGACGGCAGCAGTAAGGTGACGTGCGGACGTGGAACCCCGATCAGCGGACCATCGAGGGGGAAGCAAACGATCAACATCAAGGCCGGTCCCGGGCGCGCCGACCTCGTCGAGGGCCCGTTACAGGTTGCGTCGGTCCGCATCAGTGACGGCACCGGAGCGTACTATTTGTATGACCCTAGCCAGGCCGCCCGGCACGTCGGCGGGGGTGACGCTCAGGTCACCGAAGAGGGCGAGAGCTACAAGATCACCGGCCACATCGCCCTCGAACTGAATGGAGAGGGAAAAACCCAGAAGGATGCGACTCCCGTGCCCTTTGAGTTCGAAGCGACATGCCCCTGAGGCCGTGCGAATCTGCACCCTGAGCCTTGGTTGAGTCGGCCGAATAAGTAGCCCCGCGAAGCCGTTCTCGACACGGAATCAATAGTGACGCGGGCGTTTTGGGCACCCATGAGCGGCGAAACGCGACCCTTCGCCTGTTGCTGCGAACACCTGCGACATCGCTGCGTACTATCGGCTGCCCGACCCCGCTAGCCAACCGCCCATCGTGACGCGCGAGGAAAGTGCCTTCAGTTGGCCCGATGCAGGCGCCATACTGTGGCGGTGGGCACCACCAAAGTACCGCCGGGCGCGCATCCGGCGACCCGCTCCGGCAGCGTCGGGCGGGAACCGGTTCTGCTGCGCGGGGCTTTGTGGACTGGCTGGCGGCTGCTTCAGGTAGCCGGTGTGGCCGCCATGGCTCTCTTGGTCTATCGACTGTTCGGGTTGGACCATCACCCCATTTACCGGCTCGACGTTGACGTCTACCGCATGGGTGGGCAGGCGTGGCTGGATGGTGTTCGACTATATGGAGAAACCGGCTCAATCAGGTTGATAACCGAAGACAACACCCACCTAGCGTTTACCTATCCACCTCTCGCCGCAATCCTCTTCAGCGGATTCGCGATGGTTTCGCTCGCCACGGCCACCTCAATAATTACGGCGATAACCTTGGTACTTTTGCTGTGCGCCATATACCTAGTATTGGACGCCTTGGACGTGTGGCCTCAATGGGCGATCACTGGCGAATCCGCGGCCACACGACGCGCGTGGCTGGCATTGATCATCACTGGGTTTGCATCGCTACATCTCGAACCGATTTCGTCCAACTTCGGCTACGGGCAGATCAACGTGGTGATCATGACTATGGTGCTAGCGGATTGTTTGCCGAAACGGACGTTGTTGCCTCGTGGACTGCTGGTCGGCTTGGCGATCGCCATCAAGCTCACTCCTGCCGTATTCATCCTCTATTTCGTAATCAAGCGGGACTGGCGTGCTGTAGGCACAAGTGCGGTCTCATGTGGCCTCGCAACTGCTACCGCTTTCGCGTTTGCTTCGCGTGATTCGCTCGATTATTGGTTCGGTGTCGTCGGCAATACCGGATCCCGCATAGCCGACCTCAGGCTCAATACCAACCAGAACATCCTCAGCTTCCTTGCCCGACTGCCGCTACCGGACGGGATACGCGGACCACTCTGGATACTGCTCAGCGTCCTAGTCCTCGGGTTGGTCATATGGGCGACACGGCGTGCCGTCATCGCCGGATATGACACGCTAGCCGTGGCGTGCGTGGCGCTGCTTGCTCTGCTGACATCGCCTATCTCGTGGTCACACCATTGGGTATGGGTAGTACCCATCGTCATCTCAACGGCCGTGGTCGGCTACCGGCAACGGAACGTTTTCCTGCTCGTCGTTAGCGCGATCGGTGTCGCGGTCACCAAGTGGCCGCACATTGAAATGCTGCCGTCCGGTAATGAGTGGTCCGCGCCATGGTGGCGCCAGTTGGTCGGCACTTCATACGTATGGTGGGCGTTGAGCGTGACGGCAGCGGTCGGGCTGACCGTCCGGCTCTCAAGTGATGAATCAACGGGTCCCACAACAAAACCGGCGCCAGAGCTCGTTGACCAGGACATACCGGGGTCGTCCGACGCTTGCTGACGTGGCTCCTAACGCCGCGGCGGCGATCGCGTTGCCGGAATCTTCTGCTCGAACGCGCGAGACTGCTCGCCTAATCCTAATCGGCGGCTGGCTGTAGCTCGATAACCGACGATTCATACCCAGCTGTCGGACCCGCATACCGATTCGGAGTCGGGAGTTTGCCGTGTGCGTGTCATTGCGTGTCATAATGTGTCACGCTCGGAAGAACGGCGAGCCGTGAATATGCTACGGGGAGCGCCCTCCGGTAAAGGATTGTCGTGCTGTAATCGAACAGGGGTATAGGACATGCGCGCAGCAAGAGGGCTTCTGAGGACGTCAATCGGGATTACCGTGTCGCTATCCCTGTCGCTATCCCTGTCGCTTGCCGGATGTGCTTCGGACAGTTCGACGCCGACGCAGCCGGGCGACGCTTCGGTGCAATCCTCCACTTCAGCAACACCTTCCCCGACGACGAGTTCCGCGCCCAGCGCTGCGACGACCACGTCGGCAACCGCATCCGCCCACGCCACCTCCGGCATACTCGCGCTGTTCGCTGAATCGCCGAAGTGGACCTACGGCTACATCGATCCAGCTTCCGGCCAGTATTCCGAAGCGGCGAGTTTCAAAACCGTTGATGTGCAAGTGACGTCGTACGAGGCCTTGGCAGCGTCACCCGATTTGGCGAAACTCGCGGTGACGAAAGATGTCGACGGCCATCGAAGCGTCGGGTGGATCGACACCGACGGACAGTTCACCAACGTCACTCCGTACGTGGACCCAGGACCTTTCGGCGGCAGGGCGCCCAGCTACACGCCGATCGGGTTCGACGGAACCGGCAACTTCTTCTACCAGCAAAATGCTCAAGGCCAGCTCCATCCGCTGCTGTTCGAGCTACCGGCTGGATCTACCGCCAATCCCCAGGACGTCTCGTCGCAGGTTCCGACTTGGACTGATGGTTTGAAGGCGTTCCGGAACTTCGACGGCACCATGCGATTCGGTTGCCGAGGCGGGTTCAGTTGGCTCGGGCCCAGTGCGAAGGTGATGGTTATGGCGCCGGGTACTCAGATCGACAGAACCGATGTGACTCCAGATCCACGGAGCGGTTGCCCGGACATGAGCAGCAGTGGTGGTGGTGTTCCCTTGCTCCCCGCGACCAACGACGAGCGCGTGACCAATGCCGTCGGCAGCCCGGACGGTGCACAGGTCGCGTTCCAAATGGGTGCCAGCCTCTACATAGTCGGTGCGGACGGCAGCAGCCAACCCACGAAACTCGAGGTGCCCATCGACGGCAGGAAATTCGGATGGATGACGCTGCTGGGTTGGTCCTGACTGGGTCGGAGGACCACTCCGCACAACGCGACCATCCTCGTCATCGCTGACAGCGACACGGCGCACCGTTCCCATCTTCGACCACTGTTCGTCGGCCGCGAATGCGCCAGAATCAGTCCTTCACGCAGATTGCTGATACCGGACCCCAGCGCGTCAAGCTCGGTAGAGACGACCACGGAGTGATGCGGGTCGTCGGTGTCGACATCAAGCTCTCGCTTTACAACGCTGCACTGGCGGTGGCTGCCTACGGCGTCTTCCTTGCGCTGTGCAATCCGGCGCTCATCATCGTCATCAGACCCGACAACACCGGCCGGTCAACGTCCGGGCATACTTCAGGACCGCAGAAGTCACTGTGCCGCAATGGCTTTCGTCAGTTTGAGGACCCGATTGTTGCCGGTATCGACGACATAGAGGTTACCTTCGCCGTCCACGGCCACCCCCTGCGGATTGTTAAGTCCGGCGAACGGCAGGATTGCCTGGGTGGTGACCTTGGTGTTGCGGTCTGTCGTCAGTTTGACCACCCGATTGTTGCCGCTGTCGGTGACGTAGACCACGTTGCCATTGGCGATTGCCACGCCGTGCGGATTGTTGAGACCGGTGAACGCCAACACCGTCTGGGTGGAAGGCCTGACCCACTCCAGCAACAACACCCGGTTGTTGCCGGTGTCGGCCAGCCAGATGTTGTCGTTCACCACAGCGATACCATCGGGGTTATTCAGGCCGCTGAACTGCCGCACGTCGGGGCTGTTAGACCCGGTGGTCCAGGTCAGCACCCGACCGTTACCACTGTCGACGACGTAGAACCTCTGGCGATTGATCATGACCGCACCGTGCGGGGATTGCAGACCGGTGAACGGCCCCACCCACTCGGTGGGCGATGCGGCCTGCCAGGGCGGGGACGGATTTGACTTCGCAGATGGCCACAGCACCCGGTTGCTGTTGGCGTCAGTGACGTAGATGCTGGCCCCGTCCACCGAGATGCCGTTGGGATTGTTGAGGCCGGTAAACGACTCGACCGTTTGGGTGGGGGAGTTCGCCGCGAGTTTCACCACGCGGTTGTTGCCACTGTCGGTGACATAGACGGCGCCATCGATGCCCACCGCCACACCGGTCGGGCGGTCCAGGCCGGTAAAAGGCAACACCAGCGCCGGCCCCGCCGATGGTGTGGCTTGTCCTGAAGTCGATGCACCGGTAGTGGCTGTCGGGCTGGCAGCCGTCGCCGTCGCGGTTGCGCTCGCAGTTGTCGCCGTCGCGCTCGCCGGTGACGGCATGGTCGTCGTGCCCGAAGAAGAACTCGACGTCAGCTCTCCTCCACAAGCCGCGGTCACCGCAACCATCGCAGCGATGGCCACGACCCCCATCCGAGCGCTGAGACGACGAGCAGGTCGCTGGTTCATGACGGCACCCTATTCGGAGCGGCGATTTGCCGTCCGTCAATTACGAGAATGAGTCGTTACGGGTTCATGGCGACTCCGTTGCGACTCGCCACCGACTTCGGGGCCGCGACGCCCCTGGGCGGCTGACGTTTCCAAGCGCCAAGCGCGCGGTCGATCACCGGGGTGGTCGCCGTGAATTCTCGCGCTCCCTCGGTTGTCGACGGCGATAGGTTTGCGCGGTATGTCACCGCCGCCACGTTTCCTGCCGAACACGGTGTGGCATAAAGGATTCAACGACAGTATGGAACTTTCGCCTCGTCAAACGATCCCGTTGGCTCGCAGCCAATGAACGTTGTGTGCTGTCCGACGCGTCAACACGGAGGCCTCTCAGGAAGTGGTGCCCCCCAAGTCGATTCAGTTATGGCGGAGTCACTGCAACCAGTCGGCGCCGATGCGCACGGTGACTTTCAGCTGCGGTCGGCCCTAGCTGAGAAAGCGTCCAAAACGGCTGCACCGCAGAATGTTGGTAGCCCAACCGCGGGCTGCGTGCGCTCAGTTTCGAAGCCACGATGGTGCACGATTGACCCACCAATTCATGCAGCGGTCGGTAGCATTGCCGACCGTGGTGACGTAAGGGAGGCGGCCGGTGGACGAGGTGGCGTTCGGCCGCTACCGATTGCTGTCGCTGATCGGCGAGGGCGGCATGGGCAAGGTGTACAAAGCCCATGACACCGTGATCGACCGTGATGTCGCCATCAAGGTGTTGCCCACCGAGCTGGGCGCCGAGCCCGGTTATCGAGACCGGTTCCGCCGCGAGGCCCGCATCGCCGCTCGGTTGAGCGAGCCGCACATCATTCCGGTTCATGACACCGGGGAGATCGACGGTCGGCTATATCTGGTGATGCCGGTTATCGATGGCGTTGACCTGCAAGCTTTGCTGAAACGCGACGGGCCGATGAGCCCGCAACGCGCGGTGGACGTGATTGAGCAGCTGGCCGCCGCGTTGGACGCTGCGCACGCCGCCGGGCTGGTACACCGCGATGTCAAACCGTCCAACGCACTGCTGACAGGACGCGACTTCGTATACCTCATCGACTTCGGCATCGCCCATGACTCCACGGCGAGCAAACTGACCCGCACCGGCATGGTTGTGGGCAGTTGGGCTTACATGGCCCCAGAACGATTCACCACCGGCAGCGCCGATGCCAGCGGCGACATCTACGCCCTGGCCTGTGTGCTGCATGAGTGCCTCACCGGCGCGCAGCCCTATCCCGGGGACAGCCTCGAACAACAGTATGGCGGGCATGTGTACGCCAGTCCACCACGGCCGAGCATCCTCAATCCCGACGTCCCCGCCGGCTTCGACGATGTGATCGCGGCCGGCATGGCCAAGGAACCCGCCCAGCGTTACGCCACCGCCCACGACCTGGCCGCAGCCGCCCGGCACGCCCTGGTCACGACCCCTTCCCGCGACCGGCGCCGTACGCCCACCATGCTCGACCCGACGCAGTTCGCCGTCAGACCTGCCCAAGACCCGACGCAGTTCGCCGTCAGACCTGCTGTCCTGGACCCGACCCGACCCGCTCCGGGTCTCACGCAGCGTGATCATCAAGTGCCGCCCCTGCCCCCAGCCGCTCCGAGCCCGAGGGGGCGGGCCGACGCTGCCCTTCCTGCCGCCAGCCCGCCGCGCCAAGCCGCGGGTCTCACCACGCGACGCTCGGCACCGCAAATCCCAACTCCTGCAAGTCCCGTCGCCGACTCTGCGTCCGCTCAGATCGACAGGGCGGGATCGCCGTCGCCACGGCGCCGGCGCAACCGGCTCCTCGTCGTCACGGTGGCGGCGGTCCTGGTCGTCGCCACCGCTGTCGCTGTGGGCTACCTGCTACGCCCGCACACTGCCGGGTCGCCGACCCCAACCGCGCAACCCGCACCTGCGGGAGGAGTCACGGCGCAACCCGCGCCGCCGCCGACCCCCGCAGTGCACCCCACACCGCCTTCGGGCGCAACCGCGCTGCCCTTCACCGGCCTCAATCGTCCCGGCGGCGTGGCCGTGGACACCCGCGGCAATGTCTTCGTCGCCGACGCGGGTACCGACCGGGTGCTGGAATTGGCGGCAGGCGCCGGCGGCCCGACTGTGATGCCATTCGGCGGCCTAGGAAATCCCAGCGGTGTGGCGGTGGATGCCGGCGGCGCTGTCTATGTCACCAACGCCGGCAACAACCGGCTCCTGAAGCTGACAGCGGGCGCGAGCAGCACCACCGAGCTACCCATCACCGGCCTCAACGCCCCCCGCGCTGTGGCCGTGGACGCAGCCGGCAACCTCTACATCGCCGCCGGCGATCAGGTGCTCAAGCTGGCCGCGGGCTCGACCAACACGACCGAGGTTCCGTTCACTGGCCTGGGCCATCCCTCCGGTGTGGCGGTGGACAGCGCCGGCGCCGTCTACGTCACCGACACCGCCCACGCGCGCGTGCTGAAGGTGGCCGCCGACACCAATACCCCCACGGCGCTTCCGTTCGCAGACCTCAACAACCCCAACGGTGTGGCGGTGGACAGCGCCGGCAATGTCTACGTCACCGACTCCGGCACCGGGCGCGTAATGAAACTGGCGGCGAGCTCGACCACCCCAACCGTGCTGCCGGTCACTGGCCTTGATCGTCCGGCCGGCGTGGCGGTGGACGACCGCGGAAACCTATACCTCACCGACAGCGGCAACAACCGCGTCCTGAAGCTGCCCGCGGGTTGAGGCTGGTCGAGGGACCGCACGCGCCGAGAAATGGATGTCGCGCACCCAGAACGCAGCGAGTCGGGCGGTTGCTGGTCAGCTGTCTATCAACCATGCCGTGCCGAATCTGGCGAATCCGTTGCCAGCTCATTGAGAATCCTTCAAGACCGCCGATGCACGCTGAGATAGTCCTGAGAGCCGCACTGGAAAGGTATCGAAAGTGACGAAATCAATCCTTCGGCAGACACTCTCGTCCAGTAGCGGCAAACCGCCCATATCCAACGACGGAGTCAAGCCGATGAAGATCGTCTTAGCGACAGCCAGCGTGCTCACCGCCGCGGCCCTCACCGGGTGCGGGGGTGGGTCATCCGGTGGCGGCTCAGCCGGTGGCCGCAGCGACGACTACAACAAGGGTTACGAGATCGCCGCCCAGGACGCTTGCAACCTCGCCTTCGACCGGTACTTCGCGCTCGACAACGTCAACAGCAAGGACGACTACATCAAGGGTTGTGTGGATGCCGTCAAGGCGAACCCCGGCAACACAACCAATCCCTAGGACTGGGCGCCGACCGAGCCGAACAGGTGAGCCGGCAACTGCCGTGAAGTTCTTCACCACTACATTCATTGCCTCGATCAGCGCCGTCATCGGCCTGCTGATCGTCGGCGGGGTCTTCGGAGAAGAGTGGTTTGCGAGGCTTTACAAGGTGATGGCCGTGAGCGTCATCGTGGCCATCCTCTGCGTCATCGGCATGGTGAAGGGGACGCTGCACAAGTCCGCCGACGCTGACGACGACACCATTGATGACCTGGAAGCCATCATCGCCCAGGTCTACGAGGAAGATCAGACCCAATGCACGCCGTCCATCCAGCCGCAGGTCGACTACATCATCTGGCACAGACGACCCCGTCGATCCGGAACCGAACACTATTCCACCGGCGGTTGCGGCACGGGGCGCATTGTGGACGTCGACACCAGACTGGGCGGGTCGTTTCAGGTGTGCTGGAGTGCCGGGTCGCCTGGCCTGCCTGGTGCAATCAGGGTGCCAGCTGACCCGAACGGCTTCTGGGACATCCTCTTGGAGTGCTGACCTGTAGACCACGAGTCGCCGCGTCGGCGTCGCGGACATCTTTTGACCGTGTCCTGAAGCTGCCCGCGCGGGTTGAGGCGTCAAGCATCGGGCCGCAAGAGGCGCTGCGCAAGCCGCTCTAGACCCGTCGTTGCCCGCTTACCCGTTCGATGACTGGCACAACGAGTTCCGTCCCGTGTCGGCCCTTGATCGCAACGCGTTCGCCCTCCCCCCAGACGAATCGCCCGGTGACGGTGCGCTGCACATCGCTGGCAACCAACACCGCCGCCCGTTCACCGCGCCCGGCGAGCCCTGCCAATCTGAACGCCACGTTGGCCGAGTCACCGATCACTGCGTCGGTCGCCCTTGTCATTGCGGCCAATGCGGCCATACCCCGCACGACACCCCAACCCATGAATATCGGCGCGCCGTGCGGGCCGCGCACGGGCAGCTCGGGGCCAAGCTGCTCGACGAGCCGGTCAGCGGCGAGCGCGAAGTCGATTGCCAGTTCGGCGGCGTCGGGAAACCTGGCGATCTGCCACACCGCGAACAGGGCGTCACCGGCGTAATAACTCAGTGTGCCGTGGTGAGCGCGCAGGACACTGCCGAGCTGCTGCCACAGCGTGTGCAGGCTTCGCGCCATCACCGCCTCATCTGTCACCTGGGAGATTGTCGAGTAGTTGACGATGTCGCCGACGACCATGACCATCTCGGCCTGTTCGAACCGGGCCCGGGTGCGTCCGGGCGCGGTCGTGGGCACAGCTGTGAATCGGTGAGATCGGAAGATCAGCGCCCTGTCGCCAACCCGGATTTCGTCGCCGGGTCTGATTCGCAGCGCAACCGCACGCTCGAGCCGCGCACCATTGAGCAGCGTGCCGTTGCTGGAGGTATCTACGACGAACGCCTGATCCCCGGCGAGATCGAGCCGGATTTCGAAGTGGGTGCTCGATATTTCGGGATCGCTGATCACGAGCCGGCGTGGCTCACTGATGCCCGCGCATTCCCGACCGACAAACAGCTGATCGAAGATCGGCACGCTGCGTTCAGCGCTGCCCTCGCCCGCCACGACCAGGTAGGCCAACGGTTCGTTCGGCTGCTCTCCTGGCGCGTCAACAGAGATCGTCATGCTCGCCACGTCGCTCGCCGGCGTGGGCTCGGGCTCGCACCGGCCGCACGGTTCGACCCTGACGGCGGGCTCTCCTGGCGCGCGTACCGAATCTCAAAGGTGAACTCGTGCCGACCGATGCGGATGACGTCGCCGTGGGTGAGGGTTGCAGTGCCGAGGATTCGTTGGTGCTGCACTTCGACGCCGTTGGCCGATCTCAGGTCGGTGATCATGAAGCTAGTCCCGGTGTCGATGATGACCGCGTGATGACGGCTGACATTGGCATCGTCAAGGACGATGTCGTTGTCGGAAAGGCGCCCAACGCGTGTGCCGGCTTCCTGCAGCAAGTAAGTCCTGTCAGCGGTGTCGCGCAATATTGCATATGCCGAATTGGACTTGACCGCACTGCGCTGGTCGATGGCCAGCATGGCATCGATGGCGGTGGTCTTGGCCGCGGTCTTCACATCGAGGGGTTCTTGGCGCAGGATCCGCTCATGTAACGACCGCACGGTCGGATTGGGGTCGATCCCCAGGTCGTCCGCAAGCGTGGTTTTCAGCCGGTAGTAGGCGTCCAGGGCGTCGGATTGCCGGCCGGCCAGGTAATAGGCAGTGATGAGCTGTGCCCACAGGGGCTCGCGGTAGGGGTGCTCTGCGACCAGTGTCTCAAGCTCGCTGATTACGGCAAATGAACGCCCACATGCGATTTCGGCTTCCGCGCGCGCGGCGTGCGCCACGATTTTCTCCTCGACGAGCGCGGTGGCGAATGCCTCGGCGAATTGGAAGGTACACAGGTCCTCGAGTGCGGGCCCGCGCCACTGCGCCAGCGCTGCCGAGAAATGCTGACTGGCTTGTTCGAATCGGCGGGCCGCCGATTCCCGCATCCCGGCCGTTGTCTCCATGGCGAATCGGCCTATGTCGCAATGCTGCTCAGCCACATTAAGGCGGTATCCGGGCGGCGCGTTGACCAATATGTCGCGGGACGTATGTGCCGCCGTGGACAGAAGCCCGCGCAGGTTGGATATGTAGGTGTGCAGGCTTGCCCGCGCACCCGGCGGTGCCGTTTCTTCCCAGGCCGCGGTAATCAGCGAATCAATGGCAACCGGCCGGTTGCGGTTGATGACAAGCATCGCCAGCACCGCCCGTTGCTTGGGGGTGCCTAGCGGCATCGGGCCCGCATCGGCGCTCACGCGCAGCGGCCCTAGGACACCGAATTCGAGAGGCGTATCCGTCATCGCGCCTCATTGTGACTGTTCGCTGGACTCGTCGCGTGACAACAGCGACGCATGATTGCGGCGGACTGCGTAATCGCGAACCATCGCCTGTTGACTGCGCCGCGGCAGTCCCACCTCCAGTCGCGTGAGGGCGGCTCTCACCGAGGCTCTGTCGATGACGGTCGTGCCTGGCCCAGTGACCGGCAATCGCTTAACCGAGCGTCGCCCCAACCTGAGGCTGCGATCAGCGTTCAGAGCAGGTCACTTCGAACTCGAAGGGCACCGGCGTCGCATCCTTCAAGGTTTGTCCCTGGACCGTCTGGTAAGGAGCGATGTGGCCAATGATCGTGTAGGTCATGCCACTCTGGGCGGCCTGAGCGTCTCCCCCGCCGACGTGAAAACTTACCTGCTTGGGGTCATAAAGATAGCTGTCTCCCGAATCGTCGGTGATGGAGACCTTCTGGACCTCCAGCGAACCCGCGATGAGATCGGTAGTCCCGGGACCGGCCACGATGTGGATCGATTCACCACTGGGATTGCTCGGGTCACGGGAAATCGCCGTCTGATGAGCGCACGTTGCGGTGTAGACGCCCTCGCCTTGAGCGATCGGGCGGCCGTCGAGCGTAATGTTCCATGACTTTCCCGAGGGGGCAGCGGATGTGGTTCCGGTAATGACGGGCGTGGTGCTGGCCGCAACCGACGTGGTGCTGGCTACCGATGTCGTGGTGGCCACCGACGTCATGCTGGCGCTCGCAGTTCCCGAATCACCTTCAATCGGCTTCTCGCTCGAACACCCTGAGGTATACGCGACTACAAAAGCTGCGGCGATGACCGAGACGGTGAGTTCACGCTTCATTTGTTCTGCCCCTGTTTGATTCAAGTTGTCATGAACGTAGGTTTGTCGCCGAATTCTCACAGCTCGGCGTGGACCACGGCCGGAATGTGCCTAATTGTCAGCGGCTTTCTTCCTCGGTTGGACTTCTGAAATTGGTGACTTCCTTTGTGCTGGAGGCTATTCGCTCGACTGCGCTTGCGGCGTGACCGGCCGGCTAAAATCGATCCGGACTCTGCGCGGATTGTTGGCGGCAACCTGCACCGGCCATTCGTCGCCCTCGGCGGGGCGCGCCCACAGGAAAAGCCTCCGCCGAACAGAGAGGTCGTACGGTTCGCGGCCAGGGACTTGCACCCTTAGTTTCAGCAGATACCACGGGGTGTCGTAGTCCGAGCCCCCCCGAGGGAGCATCTTTCACCGGTACTGCCCAGCACAATCCCGGTCAACGTCGCGCCGCGGATCTTTCGACGAGTCCACGCCGGCACGACGATGGTATGGACGGCCAGCCAAGTCATAAGGGCTGCGACGCCAAGTAGAAGCCACACAGCCTTAGGGTAAGAACGCGCGAAGTGTCATGACACGAAGTCCCCGACCGTTGCCAGGTACGTGGGAATCATGAGCGCACGTTAACACCGCTCCGGCCGCGCGGAGCAGCAATGGGCAAACAGTAAACCTGTCGAAACGCACAGCCCTGGAGGGTTTGCCACTGCCCACCACCCACGTCCGAAAAGCACATTTTTGGGCGAGAGAGTTGTGTGCACCGAGGACGACGAACTTGTATGGGCGCAAGCCTGTCCGCGATGCCCGAGACTGGATACCGATTCCGCCGCCACAGCACCCCGCGCGGCCCGGTCTTCGTTCTTGTTTACGGCCAATTGAGGTTTCCGACACCACCGTCAGCTAGCATCCCGATATGACCGACACTTCGCCTGCAGCAGGTTGGTGGAAGGCGTCAGATGGCCAGTGGTATCCGCCGCGTTGGGAATACCACTATCACGCGACTCCGGTCGGTCGGGATGTGGGCCGTGTACTCCAGGAAGCAATGCCGGCATTGGCAAGTTTCGGAGACCAGGGCTGGGAGTTGGTTAACTTCAACGTCCTTCTGGATGCGAAAATGACCGTTGGCCACTCGCTGTCCGTGGTGTTCCTGCTGAAGCGACCCCGCGGAAACTAATGCCCCGACGGGCCCTCCTTTTCCCCGCAGTGCCCAATGGCTATTGCCATGGCGATCGAATCGAACCCTTACGGCGGTCGATCTAACCCTTGCGGTGGTCGATCAAATTCGGCACGTTCCCTAGTCCGCGCAGTCACGTTCTTAATCCCTCTGAACTCACCGCCTTCACCATGCATCGAAGAGTTTTCGTCAGGTCCCTCCGGTTTCAGTTCTTGCGCTACCACGAATACGCGCACGGCTGTCGTTACCTGTGATCCGAACGGAGTCAGAGTCATGGCATGTCCGCTCTTTGCGCGGACGAGGATCCGTGTGCCGAGATCTCTCTCGAGGCGGTTCACCTGGTCGATGAGGGCGAACTGATTGAGCCCGAGTTCCTTCGCCGCGACCCTGAGTGTTCGGTAGCGCGATACGTCAACGAGGCGTTGCAGTCGTTCCCATCCGCCCACGCTGGCCAACGCCGGTCGCAGGATGGCCGGGATGCGGTCGTCGGCGCGAAGCACGTCCGGGTCAAATCGGCTGAGTCGGCGCACCGGGATGTTGTGGACTTTCGCCCATCGGGCCATGTTGGCCACGCTCATTCCGCATTCGCCGGCGATGTCTACGAGCGATCGGTGGTTGGTGACGTACTGCTCGTAGAGCCATGTCGGGTCGATGTCGTAGATCGGTCGTCGATGCGCTTGTCGCAGCGTGATGCCGTACTCGGTGGCCAGGCGGCCGATGGTTTGGCGGCTGACTCCGACGGTTGCGGCGATGTCGCGCAGGTTGCGTCCCTCGCCGTGATAGAGCTGGATCAGCTTCTCGGGGGGCAGCGCGGACTTCGCGGCCGCATAGACCGTTTGCGGCTTGCGGCGCCGGGACATTGCGGGAGTGGCCGCGGGTGCGGGGCGGCACTCCAACGCGTAGCGAACGTCGTCGATGGTGGTGCTGAGCCGAACAGCGGTAGCGCTCAATGTCAAACGGTCGCTGCGAATCAACCTGTGCAGGAACGGGATATCGAGGGCTTCCCAACCGCCGCTGGGAAGGATCAAGTCATGCATCAAATCGGTGGGTGGGTGCCATGTGACGGGCTCGTCAGTGATGCCCTGCTGTCGCAGGAAGTCCTGCGCGTACGCGAGCAGGGCGCGGTCGAGTTCGGGGGTGAGGTGTCGGGGGAACTCCGCCGCCCTCTTGAGAGCTTCATCGTTGCCCGCGGTGACGGGTGCCGCGGTCGCGGGCATCCCGCTGAGCCGCTCGAACAGGTAGAACCTGATGTTCTTGGCGCGGGCGGCGTTTCCGCCGGCGGTGCCGGTGTCTCGGCAGATGCGCGTCCACTCCGCGGTTGGAAGCAGTCCGCGGTAGTCGATTTGGCGTCGGCGCTGATAATCGATCGGCGTGTCAGTCTCGGCTAGATAGTCGGCGAGGCGGGTGAGGGCCTCGCGTATGTGGTCCCAGTGGTTGGACTGGGCGAGTTTGCGCAGGACGGCGAGTACGGACTGCTCGTGGAGCGGGCTGGCCAAGAGTGCGGCGGCATCCCGGATCCGGATCCGAGTGTCAACGAACAGCAGCGCGGTCGACAATGCGGGCCGCAGTTGCTTCTGATTGCACTCAGCTGTCGCGAGTCGCAGTGACCATGTCGGCCACAACAAGGTGGGGGTCCGCCGAGCGAGCCGGTCCACTCTGTCCGGGTCCGAAGTGGGCCGGCGGGGCGTAGCGGTTCCGATCCGGTAGCGCAGTTGATCGCCCGGGGACAGCAGCGGGCACAGCGCGGTGAGTTGCACGGCGTAGAGCGTGTCGGATTTCCCGCGGCCGCCGCGTCCCAGCGTGGTGGCGCTCATCGACAACCCTTGGGTGCGCGCGCCGGTCACCAGCCATCGCATCTCGTTTCCCGCGGAGTCGATGTCACGGGCGCCGAGAATGCGCAGAGCGGCGGTGACACCGACGGCGGCCGTAGTGGCGTGTACCGGTGCGGCCAGGCCGGGCTTGTCCTCGGCGCGTGGCCGCCCGAACCGCGCACTGGGTTGCGCGTGCACCGCCCGGTGGGCGATCAGCAGATCGGCGGGGACCACGCGGTCGAGATCCTCGGGTGCGGCGTAGGCAAGGATCCGTCCCGCGACGGCTCGGATGTCGGCCAAGACCGCGCGTCGTGGCTGGTGCGCTGTTCGGTAGACACCGAAATCGCCGACGCCGCGCTCGATCACGTCATAGACGGTGCGCTGTGCGGCGAGCAGCGGATGGTCATCGTCGAACCCCGGTACGGGGGTGTCGGCCAGCTTCGACCCGCACCGCACCGGCGCGGCGCCCGTCTGTCCTATAGCGGGGTTGGCGCAGTGACCGGGCCGCGGAACCGCGGTGAATATGTGGGTGTTATGGCGTTGCGCGCCATGGCAGGTCGGGCAGATATCGGCCAGCAGGCACCGATGCTGCGGGCAGGCGAATGCCCAGCCGAGGCGCCACGTCAGTTTCCAGCGCCCACCGGTGTCGGCCAGACAGTATGGGCAGTAGCGCGAACCCCGGGCGCGCCCCCAGGGAAAGGCGCGCAGGAACCGGCCGGTCGCCGCATCGATGCCGACCGCGCGGTCCGCGTAGTGCGCAAGCGTCATGGCGTGCACGAGGTGTGGCGCGACGCCAGCTGCCATGCCGATCGCTGCGGCTTGGGCGGTGGTCAGTCGCATGACCCAGGTGTTGCACTTGTTGTCCGGCGAACGCAGTGTCACCGCCGATAACAGGTCCTCCCAGGCGGTTTCGCACCGATGTGATATGGCTTCGAGCCAGGAGTCGATGGATTCACCGGGCAGCGGGGCGACCCGAATGGGCAGTGTCCGAACGGCGTTCATCCGGCCTTGCTGACCGCTGTCGTCAACCGGCGCGCATCGAAAGCGGTATGCAACTCCTTGCGAGCCTTCTCGGACGCAGCGTCATTCTTCACCCGATCCAACAACTCACGGTCAAGTTGTTCGGCACCGGTGCGTACGGCGCGTTGGCAACCCCGGTTGATCAGGGTCATCAGCGAGCCGATGTGGCCAGTGCTGCGGACGAACAGATAGTCCGATAGATCGTCGCAAAGCATGCCGGGATGCTTGTCGGTCAGCACGATTCGTTTCTCCAGGGCCAACAGCAGCTGGCGCCACTCGCGGCGGCCTTCGTCGGTGTCGACGGTGAACGGCCGCATGTCGAGTCGGGTAGTGCGCCGCCCGGTCTGCGCGATGACCGCGTCCTCGTAGGTGGGGCCTTCGGAGAACAGCCCCCGTGCGGCGAGCCCCACGCCGATGAACAGCAGCGTGACAGGGAACTCGTTGGCGATGTACTTGAAGTGGTTGCTGATCTCCACCCCGCTGGTGTTGCGCCACCGCAGGAAGTGCAGATCGTCGACGATCAATAACCGGGTCTCGCAGGCCAACACGCAGTCCATTGCCCGGTGCGCGAATTGGGCGGCGTTGCCGCGGGAGACGCCGGGATGGGCGAAGAACGACAGCATCGCCCGATTGAAGTCGAGCATGCCGGTGTTGCCGGTGAGCCCCACGCGGCAGACCGGCCAACGTTCATGCCCCGCAGCGGTCCGGGACCCTTCGGCGGAGATCTCGCGGCGGTGATAGTCGCGGGCGAACGCCAGCACCGAGGTGGTCTTGCCCAGCCCGGGGAAGGCGTCGATCGCCACGGCGCCCTTGGCCTTGTCTCCGTCCTGCAGGTTGCTGTCGATGATGTCCCACAGGTCTTCGTGCAGCGCCGCGAGTTGCGGGGTCTTGATGGTGCCGAGGTTGGCGTGCCACTCGCGGCGTTGCCGGTTGTAGTCCTCGGAGGCGTTCTCACTGAGCGCGTCGATTTCATTGCGGGTCAACCGTTCCGGCGGAATCCGGGCCGGTGTACTAACGAACCGCTGCCAGCCCTCCTTGCGCGCCAATGTCAGATTGTCCAACCGTTGCGGCTTGTCCGCGGCGTCTGGCTCTCGCCCCGTCACGCGTCCTCCAAAGCGTCGGCGTAGAAGTCGTCCTCATCGAAGGCATCCAGGTCGTCGTCGGTGTCGTCGTCGCCGACCTCAGGCTCGACCTGCTCGACGGATGCGCTGTCGTCAACGCCGGGCGGCGAGGCCATCGCCAGCACCCGGGCGACCGACGGCAGGGCAGTGACCTCATCCGTGGGTTCTGCTGCATCGAGCAGCGACGCTTCCCGGGACAGGCGCAGCGCGATGCGCCTCTCGGCCACCGACGAGCCGAGCCCGAGGTTCCACCGCTCCAGCAGGTCGGCGACCGCCAGGCGGTCGCCGGGATAGCTGTACTTCGAGGCCGCGAGCTTGCGCGCGAACTGCACGGCGTCCTCGCTGAGCGGCATGTCCCACGACGCGGCGTGCTCCCACATCAGCGTGTGCCACGTCCGGGTCTCCGGATCGCGGAAGTAGATGCGGGTCACATCGTCGGGATCATGATGAATGGGCCAGCGGCCCTTCGCTTTCCCGGTATACGGGCTAGTCATGTTGCGGTACGCGTTCAACGACGCGCCGTTGTAGCGGCGACCGCCGAAGTCGACCCCGTAGTGCTGGACCTTGCGCCACTCGGTCTTCAAGAACTCATACGCCAGGTCCGGGTCGCGCGGTGCCTCGATGTACCCGGCCCGGGCGATGCCGTGCTCGAACATCATCGCCGGCGACATCCGCAGACCGGGCAGGTGCGGGTCCACCAGACTGTCGTGGGGCCGGTGGTGGTAGACCACTGCCACCCACTCGCGGATGATCGCCTCCAGTTCGTCGAGATAGAAGAACGCCTCCGACTCCGGGTCCAGCCCACGGGAGTGCACGTCGGGGCCCTTGTATCCCGGCAGCGCCTGCAGCAGGTCCTCCCGAATCGTGCGGAAGAACCGCTCCACCGGTCCCTTGTCGCGGCCGGTGCGCAACCGGGCCGGTTGGATCGAGACCCCCATCCGCTGACACACACTCGTCAAGTGCTCGGACACATAGATCTTGCCGTGATCGACCACGATCGTCTCCGGCACGATCGCCGGCCCGGCCGCACCGGCGCCGTCGACCGCGTCCACGTCAACGAGGACTGAGCGTGGGATTCCATGCTCGGGCCACACCGCGTGCGTGGGCCAATCGCGTCCCGGCGGTCGCGGGCGATACGCCTGATACAGCACTGCGGCAGCGTCCACCGATTTCGTCGACACCGGCGTCACACGGATTCCGGTGACACACCGCGTGTACCAATCCATTCCGATTGTCAACTCCGCTTGCACCCACCGCAACGTGACCGGGTCCAGCGCGAACACATCCAGCCGGGTCGTGTCCATCAACAGGTACTCGCCCGGCCGAGTCGGGCGCAGCTTTCCATACGCTTCGGACGGACGGTCGGCGATGTCGCGGTTGCGCTTCGTACTCAACCGGAACGTCGGGTGCAGGATTTCTAGCTCGGCGAGAACCCGGAATGCCGTTGCGCGCGAGGGCACTTCCACGACCCCCTCACCGAACCGTGCGACGACTCTGGCGTTAGTCCGCGTGATCACCATCGTCTGCGAGGGGCGTGACTGGTCTGTGTGCTCCACCATCACTTCAACCGCGGTGTCGGTCCACCGCTGATCCACCTTTGCGCCCAGGCCAGCGGACCTCTTATCCCGTGTCGACACCAGACCTGCTTCACCGTACTTCTGGAACTGCTGAACCCAACGCTCGATGGAGCGAAGCCCGGCACCAAGTTCGCTTGCCTTGCTTGCGTAGCGCCTGGATAGGGGCACGCCGGGTCCATATTCAGGTCTCGGCTCTCCAGCAAGCGCCAACTCCTGACTGCCCGAACGGAACCCAGTCAACACCTCACGGACATGCGCAGCTCGCTCGGTCACCTCGGTGCGCTCGCCGTCGCTGAGCTGAGTGAGGACAACCCCGGCGGGCTCGAAGTCGTCGTCGCTGCACGGCCCCTCCGAATCCGGGATCACTCGCATGCTGTCTGACATCAGAAGTTCGTTGAGACGGGCTCGGATGAACGTCTGCGTCGATATCCCTTTCAACACGACGTCCATACCTGTCTGGCCACTACGGACCTCGACGATCTCCACCAACTCGCCGTCGTGTACGAGCCGGGTACCCACACCGATCCTTACCGCAGCAGATGTCATGGCGAGCTCCTTAGTCGCGTTCCTCGGCTCAGTGGCTTGCCTAGGTCGATCAATAGTTCCTGACGCCAGATCAGATGGAGTACAGCAGCTTTGACGTGGTCCATCGGCTCCCCTGGCAGACAGTTGAATGCATCCCCAAGGGGTAAGCCATCCAGATTCCTCTCCCGTACTTGTCCCAACAGCTTTGGTGGGAACAGCCAGTTGCGCCGGTATCCCGCAAGGAACCGGACATTCTCCAACTCCACCGCGCTGGGCTCGGTCGCCACTTCATAGCGCCAGCCGCGTGCCTCAACGATTTCGCGAGTCCACTCGAATGTGGAGGCCACTTTGGGATCGGCGAGGCGGCGGGCGGGTTTCACATCGACCAGGACCGGACCTGTGTCCGTAATCAGCAGATAGTCCGGGATGTGCTTGCGGGGCTTGCGGTCGACCGTCGTTCGGAGCAGGAAAGGTTGTGCATTGACGTTCCGTACACGGGCGTCAAAGTCGGCAAACAGTAAGCGCGCCAACTCAAGTCGCGATTCGTAAATCACATGCCCGTTAACAGTACTTGACCAATAGGTGCCCGAGTAATGCCGCTGGCCCCGGTACCACCGGAAGGTTCGCCAGGGAGCCGCGGCAGCGAGTTCGTCGATTCCTGCCGCAGTCCACCCTCGTGTGACTTCACTCAGGTCGTCGGCGCATCGGTAAGAGACAGATGCCGTCGATGCCATGACTGCGTTGCGGCCCATGGCGATCACCTCGGCCCCGTAACTGGATCGGACTGATGTAGGTGACCTGATCGTCACACGGCCGCCGCCGCAGCCTTGGTATTGGGCTACCCGCGTGTCTCACGGATTTGGCGGATCCGCCATCGCTCCGCCATCACGCGTGAGATTCCGCCACGGTTCGTGAGAACCTACACGCAGGTCAGCTCGCTGTCGTGCGTCCAAGACCGCCGATTGAGGTTGTCGCTGCCGACGCACGACCAGATGTCATCGATGACACACACTTTGGCGTGCACGTAGACCGGTGTGCCCTCAGGGTTCTCGACGTCGAAAATGTGCACCCGCTCCGGGCTGGCCGCGCGACATGTCTCGAGCGCCTGCCAGCGACCGATGAGGTTGGGCGGCAACTCGAGTCGTCCGTCGACGTCGGGATGGCGCGGGATGACGGCAACCAGATGTAGGTCCGGGTTCTCGTTCAGCGCCTGAGCGAAAAGTTTCGCCACCCGCTTCGACCACAGGTACTGGTCCTCGACGTAGATCAGCCGCTGGGCACGCGGCACCACCTTGTTGTATGCACGCGCAATGCTGCGCTCGCCGTTGGGCGCGAAGTCGTAAGCGAAGTGCGCATCAGGGTATGTGCGTAGCACCTGTATGGCGTGCGGCCCACACGGCGGCGGATCCGGCGGCTGGTCGGGCAGCGGATCCGCCTTCATATCGGCCCCGCCCAACTTGTCCCGCAGCCACGCCAGCGGATTGAGCATGTCCAGCGACGCTGGATCGTTCCAGCGCTCGCGGAAAGTCATGTCCAGGGCGCCCACGGCGGGGCCCTGCACCCGCAGTTGTACGTCATGCCACGGTGGATTCTCGCCGTACCGTTCGGCCATCTGCACCGCCTGCGGGTCGCCGCGGTGCGATGCATCGTCGCGGCGAGAGTGGCACAGGTCGATACCGCCGGCGAACGCGACGTCCCGCTCGGGCGCACCAGGATGCCTGATGACGACGAGCTTCTGATGGTGCGATCCGCCGATGCGCACGCGCTGGTCGAGCAACACCTCCCCGCCTGCGCGTTCGATCGCCTCGCCGAGGTGCCGGTTCTCCTCCTCGCTGTAGGCGAACTTGTCCAGATGGGATCGCCACACCAGACCCTTGACGACGACACCGCGTTCGGCGGCGCGACAGAACAATTCGCGGATGGTCGGACCGTCGTCGCGCATCTTCTGGTCCGGGTCGCCGCGCCAGTCGGTGAAAAACAGATGATCACCTGCGTTGAGCGCTTGCACTTCGGTGACAAGCTGGTCGAAATACGTCGCGCCGTGGATCAGTGGCTCCGCCCTGTTGCCTTCGCACCACGCGGGCAACTCGGAATCGGGGTTGCCGCGTTCGTCTGCGGTGAGGAACCAATCGGTGATGTTCATGGCCTGCGGCCCAGCAACCGGTCGGCATAGGCCAGACCGTCGGGATCGAAAATCACCCGGTAGGACGTGAGAAACCATTCGGCCAGCAGAGACACGCACCTGAATGCCCATTTTCGCGGTTATTTACGCACCCGAGGGTGTGCGAAGATCCGGGCATGCCCGTACTCCGGCGGCTACTGGTCGCACTGTGCGCAATTGCCCTGACCGCCGGGTGTACGCCCGGCGTGCTGCCGGACGAACCGCCCGCGACGAGCGCGAACACCGACAACGCCAAGGCCGACGCGGTGATGCGCGCCGTCCGCGACGCGATGGCCGATGAACACCTGAAGGCGGTCATCGTCCGGGTCACCGTCGACGGGCAAGAGGTCGTCACCGACGCCGTCGGCGAATCGATGACCGGCGTGCCCGCGGCCACCAACATGCACTTCCGCAATGGCGCGGTGGCCATCTCCTACGTCGCGACGCTGCTGCTCAAGCTCGTCGACGAACAGAAGGTCAGTCTCGACGACAAGCTGTCGAAGTTTCTGCCCGAGATTCCGCACGCCGACCGCGTCACGCTGGGTCAGCTGGCCCAGATGACATCGGGTTACGTCGATTACGTCATCGGCAACACCGCGATGAACGACGCGCTGTATGCCAATCCGTTCCGGCGCTGGACAGTTCACGATCTGCTGCAGTACGCGATCAAACAGCCGCTGCTCTACGAACCGGGAACCAACTGGAACTACGCGCACACCAACTACCTGCTCCTCGGCCTCGCACTGGAGAAGGCGACCGGTCAGGAGATGCCGAAGCTGTTGTCCGATAAGGTGCTTCGGCCACTCGGGTTGACCAACACAGTGAACTCGCTGACGCCGGAGATTCCGGCACCCGTGCTGCACGCGTTCAGCTCGGAACGTCGCGCGTTCCTCAAGATACCGTCGGGCTCACCGTTCTACGAGGAGAGCACCTTCTGGGATCCGTCATGGACCATCACCCACGGTGCGATTCAGACGACCGACATCTACGACATGGAGGCCACCGCAGCCGCAATCGGTTCCGGCCGGTTACTGTCCACGGAGTCCTACGAGAAGATGGTGTCCACCGACCTCCGCGGAAAGACCCGCAAACAGCCCGGGTGCACCACTTGTGACGAGATGACCGACGGCTACACGTACGGCCTCGGCATCGTCATCTCCGGCAACTGGCTGCTGCAGAATCCGCTGATGTCGGGGTACTCGGCGATCGAGGCTTACTTGCCATCACAGAAGATCGCCATTGCGGTCGCCGCGACATACCTTCCCGAAGCCTTCGACGACCAGGGCGACTACACCAACGCCGCTGACACCGTGTTCCGAAAGATCGGTGCGGTGCTGGCCCCCGACGACGCGCCACCGGTACGCGCGCCGAAATAAGGTGAGGTGTGGCTCCGAAAGTTCTGTTTCTCCGCAACGAGCACCTCGCGACCGAAGCGCTGCTCGGCGAGGCGTTCACCGAACAGGGATACGACGTCGAGGTGTTCGAGGTCGTCCCCGCCGCGCGCGTCGGCGATCCCGCCGTTGACGTGACGTTCCCCGACGCAGGCGGCTACGACGTCGTGGTACCGCTGGGTGCGCGATGGCCGGTGTACGACGACACGTTGCGCCGCACCTGGGTGGGCGCCGAGACGCAGTTGGTACGTGACGCCGCCGATGCGGGCGTGGCGCTGTTGGGCGTGTGCTTCGGCGGGCAGCTCCTGGCGCAGGCGTTCGGCGGTTCGGTGGCGCGGTCGACGGAGCCTGAGATCGGCTGGTACGACATCACCAGCGACAGTCCGGACCTCGTCCCCGGCGGACCGTGGTTCCAATGGCATTTCGACCGATGGACCCTGCCTCCCGGAGCCACCGAGATCGCCCGCACCGCCAATGCATCGCAGGCGTTCGTGCTCGGCCGTGCGCTCGCATTGCAGTTCCATCCGGAAGTCGACACGGAGCTGCTCGAGCGGTGGCTGGCCGACGATACCGACGGTGAGGTCGCGAGCATCGGACGCACGCACGATGAATTACGCTCCCGCACAACAGAACTTGCCGATGATGCATCGTCGCGGGTGCGCGATCTGGTGCGTGGCTTCGTGACTCACGTCGTTCGTCAGCCGTGTCCCAGTTCGTGAGCGAGCGCACCGTCGATGTGCGGGTGCCGGAATCGATGGCCCACCGCCTCCAGCTTGGTGGCAGCCACCCGCTGATCGGCTTCGGCGAGCTCTCGTGATCCCTGCTCCCCCAACAAGAGCCGAGGCGCCAGCGACGGCACGGGTAGCAGCGTCGGCCGGTGCAGTACCCGGCCGAGCGCCTTCGTGTAGTCGGCGTTACGCACCGGTGCGGGCGCGACGGCGTTGACCGGACCCGACAGCCGGGCGTCGTACAGCGCGCGGTAGTAGACGTCGAGTAGGTCGTCCAGCGCGATCCAGGACAGCCACTGACGTCCTCCGCCGACGCGGCCCCCGAGCCCGGCGGCGAACAACGGACGCAGCAGTCGTAGTGTTCCGCCGTTGGCCGACTGCACGATTCCGGTGCGCACATTGACGACCCGAAGTCCGGACTCGGCGGCGGGTGCGGTGGCGGCCTCCCAGTCCGCGACGACGTCGGCGAGAAAACCGTCGCCGCGCACGCTGTCCTCGCACAGGATGGCATCGCCGCGGTCGAATCCGTAGATGCCGACCGCCGAGGCGCTGACGAACGGCCCGCTGAAGTCACTGGCGGCGGCGAGTTCGGCCAGCCGGCGCGTCGGTCCGATCCTGCTGTCGCGGATCGCCTCTTTGTGCGCGGCCGTGAACCGGCCCGCGATCGACGCGCCGGCCAGATGCACCACGGCGTCAACGCCCGACAACAGGTCGGGGGCGGGATGATCGGGATCCCACTGCCGCTCGTCGGGCGATTGCGCCGCATGGCGCACCAAGCGGATCACCCGGTGCCCGCCGGTACTCAAGAACGCCGAAAGCGCGGTGCCGACCAGGCCCGTCGCACCGGTGAGTGCCACCACCATCGGGCGCAATCCCGCATCACGTGCGTCCCGGTGTGCGGCCAGATCGTCGGCGAGCTGCCGATGCCGATAGGCGAACATCGGTCGCAGCGCGGCCGCGGGTACCGGCGCGTCGATGCGGTCGTATACGCGCGTTCCCGAAGGCGCCTCGCCGAACTCGTGGGTGTGGGTCCAGTGTCCGACGATGCGCGGTGGCCAGGACCGGGGTCCGTCGGAGGAGAGCACGTCGACGAATCGGCGTCCGGGCTCGTACCTGTCGGGATCATGCTGCGCCACCCACCGCAACCCGCCCGGCAGCCCGAGGACCGCGCGGCCGTCAACCAGGGAGTCGGCCTCGCTCACCACCTTCATCGGCTGCCACGGCGGTACCAGCCGCCGCATCGCTCCGATTCGCGAGTGCCATTCGAAGACCTCTGCCAGCGGATGGTCGACGACGGTTTCCAACTCGATGCCCATATGTCGATATTCGTACCCGCAGCGCCGACGGATTGCCCCCGGTCTGGGTATCCAGGGTCGTAATCTGAAATTCGGAGATTCGATGAGCGGAGTCCGCCGGCTGACCCGCCGAGATGCGGGTCGTGTGTTCCGGGACCGCCGGGAGGCCGGCGACGTCCTGGCACGGGAGTTGGCGTCCTACCGCGACCGTTGCAACGTGCAGGTGCTGGGGCTGGCCCGGGGTGGTGTCCCGGTCGGCGCGCAGGTCGCCTGTGCTTTGCACGCACCGCTGGACGTGTTCCTGGTCCGTAAGCTCGGCGTCCCACAGTGGGACGAGCTCGCGATGGGAGCGCTGGCCTCCGGCGGTGGTGTGGTGATCAACGAAAGCCTGGTCCGCAGCCTCGGCATCAGTGAAGACCAAATACAGGCCGCGATCGAGCGCGAAACGGATGAACTACACCGGCGCGAACACGCCTATCGCGGTGACCGGCCACCGCTCGCGCTGGCCGGAAAGACGGTGATCCTGGTCGACGACGGGATCGCCACCGGAGCCAGCATGCTCGCCGCGGTGCGTGCGGTGCGAGCCGAGGCCCCCGCCGCAATCGTGGTCGCCGTGCCCGTCGGGCCGCAATCGACGTGCCGTGACCTCGCGGCCGAAGCCGAAGATGTGGTGTGCGCGATGACGCCGCCGGGATTCGAAGCCGTCGGCCAGGTGTACGAGGACTTCCACCAGGTCACCGACGATGAGGTACGCGAATTGCTGGCCCGCGGCTGAGCCGCGAATTCAACACCCGCGGCTGAGCCGCGAATTCAGTTCAGTCCCAACGATTTAGCGATTGCGGTCGTCGCCCGCGACGTCGTCGGCCTGCTCGACGACCGTCGTCTCCGCTTCGTAATCGGGCTCCGCGGCGGGATCCGCGGACTCCGGATATTCCTCGTCGAACTCCGCGACTTCGTCTCGCTCGACGGCACCGTCATCGTTTCGCGAGCGGTCCCGGATCGCATCCACGATCAGTAGCACCACGCCGATCACGCTGGCGGCGATGCACACCCATGCGATCAGCTCATTGCTGGTGACAACGGCGGTGACCAGCGCGGCCAGGCCGATGACTGCGAGCACGAGCGCAACGATCAACATGGATCAACCCTGGGTCGACGGGACACGGCCTGCGAAACGCCGATGACTAGTTGTTGCCGCGGTTGAACTGGTTGAAACTGCCGGAGTCGTTGTTGGCGCTGGAGTCCACCGGTGCGGCGGAGCCGCGCTGTCCGAGTTCCTCGAGCTGCGACTCCAGGTAGGTCTTGAGCCGGGTGCGGTATTCACGCTCGAACGTGCGTAGCTGTTCAAGGCGGCCTTCCAGCACGGTGCGCTGCTGGTTGATGGTCCCCATGATCTCGGAATGCTTGCGCTCGGCGTCGGCCTGCAGGGCGTCGGCCTTCTCCTGGGCCTGCCGCAGCTGGGTCTCGGACCGGGTCTGAGCGTCGGCGAGCAGGGCGTCGGCGCGTTGACGGGCCTCGGCGACGGTGGTCTCCGCGGTCTGGCGCGCCTCGCTGACCATGGCGTCTGCCTGGGCGCGGGCGTCGGCGAGCATCTTGTCGGACTCAGCCTGGGCGGAGCCCGTCAACCGGTCCGCGGTGTCCTGGGCCAGGGCCAGCACGCGAGCCGCTTTGATCGCCTGATCCTCGGTGGTCGACTGTTGGGCCGCGGGCGCCTCGTATACGGGCTGGGGGGCAGGCTCGGGTGCGGGCGCAGGTGTCGGAGCAGGCTCGTACTGCGGAATCGACTGCGTCGACTGGCCGCCACCGCCGCCACCGGACGCCAGCTCCTGGTCCAGCTCGGCGACTCGCTGACGCAAATCAGCGTTCTCCTCGATGAGGCGGGTCAGCTCGTTCTCAACCAGATCGAGGAACGCGTCGACCTCGTCCTCGTTGTAGCCGCGCTTGCCGATGGGTGGCTTGCTGAACGCGACGTTGTGAACGTCGGCTGGTGTGAGCGGCATTCTCTGCCCCCTTGAAGTCTGGACCGTAAACCGATCTCAAAGTGTAGAGCCTCGCTGGAACGTAACTGGCGTCCATCCTGTCACACCAGACCCGGCGGTTGCGGGAGAGCCCAATAATTAAGAGCGAATTTCAATGTTCCCGGCAAGTTCCCGCGCAAGTTCCCCGCCGACGATGTCGCGAATCGGTGAACGAATATCGACCTCGGCAAACCCCCGGATGACGGCCGTCGCTAACGCCAAATCCGCGGCGTGCCGACCGATCTCAGACCGCTGCGCCGAATGCCAGCTGCATGCCGATGAACGCCAGGAGCAGCAGCACCATGATCGACAGATCGAAGCGAACGGCGCCTATCGTGAGCTGCGGAATGATCCGGCGCAACAGCTTCACGGGCGGATCGGTCACGGTCATGATCAGCTCCAGGATCACCACCGTCACCCCCTTGGGCTGCCAGTCCCGGGAAAACGAACGAATGAACTCCACGACGACCCGGGCGATCAGCAGCAGCCAGAACACGAACAGGGCGAAGCCCAGGATCGAGAAGAATTGCGACAACGGAGCCGACCTCACTACAGGTGTGACATTCGATACAGGCACAAGGCCGCGCACGCCTGAAGCCGGAGCGCTCGCGCGACGCCGCCAGCCTACCTGGCACGTTCGGTGACGGCGTCGGCGACGATGGCCCCAAACCGCTCAGGACCTACTGATCGGCAGCTACTGATAGGCGTAGAAGCCGGCTTCAGCGATACGGCGCCGCTGCTCGGCCGTGACGTCCACATCGGCGGGCGACAGCAGGAAGACCTTGGTCGCGACCTTGTCAAATGAACCGCGCAGTGCGAATGCCAGCCCGGCCGCGAAGTCGACCAGCCGCTTGGCGTCGGCGTTGTCCATGGTCACGAGGTCCATGATCACCGGGGTCCCGTCGCGGAACCGCTCACCGATGGTGCGGGCCTCGCCGTAGTCCTTGGGCCGCAACGTGGTGATCTTCGACATCGGGCTGCCCGCCTCGAACAGCTCGGCCATCCGGCGCGGATCCATCGCGAGTGCACCGCGGGTGGAACCGCGCAACGCGCCCAGCCGGGAGGATGCGCGCTCGAAGTCGCGCGTGCCGCGCATCCTCGGCTCGAATCGATCTTCGTCACGGAACCCACCGCGATACCCACCGGGTGCGTCGTCGTACTCGTCGTAGCCGCCGCGACCGGGACCGTAGCCCTCAGCCTCGAAGCGGTCGTCGAACCGGTCCTCACGCGAACGGCGTGAGTATCCACCGCGCGAGGTGCCGCGGTCGTCGTCTTCGTAGTACTCGTCGTCATAGTCGTCCATAGGGGCCATCCCGAAGTAGGCCTTGACCTTGTGGAGTGTGCTCATCGCTCGACCCTTCTGATGACTTCCGACTCTGGTGTCTGTGATGAAGATGTGACTGGAGTGACTACTTCAGGTGACGTTAGAGGACGAGGCCCCATTAGCGCGGTACCGACACGCACACACGTCGAGCCGTGTCGAACCGCCGCCTCGAGGTCGCCGGACATCCCCGCTGACAGTTCTAGGCGCTGCGGATAGTCGCGCTGTACCCGCGCGAGCTCGGATTGCAGGCGGCCGAACGCCTGGTCCGGGTCCGATCCCAACGGCGGAATCGCCATCAGCCCAACGAACTCCAGGCCCTCGCCAGCCTCGGCCGCGGCGCAGACCTCGTCGACCAACGCCGGGTGCTCGACGTCCACGCCGCCGCGCTCGGTGTCGCCGTCGAGGCTTATCTGTATGTAGACGCGAAGCGGCGCGGCGCGCTCACCGTCGGCCAACGCCCGCGCCGCGGCGCGGTTCAATGCGTCGACGACGCGCACATTGTCGACCGAGTGCGCGGCATACGCCCAGGACGCGATCGACCGCGCCTTATTGCGCTGGATACGTCCGACCATGTGCCAGCGAATGGGTGCGCCGCCCACACTATTGGCGACTTCGGCCGCTTTATTCGCCGCTTCCTGTTCGCGCGATTCGCCAAATGCCTCGCACCCTAAATGGTGCAGAATTGTTACATCGGCGGCCGGAAAGAATTTGGTGATGGGCAGCAATTCAATTTCGTCGGAATTGCGGCCGGCCGCCTCGGCCGCCGCGGTGAGCCGGGCTCGTACGGCGGCCAGCGCGTCGGCAAGCTCCTGTTCGCGAGTGGCTGCCGTCATCAGCGTCACTCCATCCACACCAGAGACGCCAAGCGTCCCGTCGGTGCATCGCGCCGATGGCTGAACAGGTTGCGGTCCTCCACCGTGCAGCGCGGGTCCACGTCGATGGATCTAATGCCCAAATCCGTTAGCTGCCGGGCAATTCCGGCCCGCAAGTCAAGCCCCGGGGTATTTCTGGTCGTCGTCGTGCGGCTGCCGGGAAGCGTCATCTCGACCTCAGCGGCCATCGCCTCGGGGACCTCATAGTTGCGTCCGCTGATCGACGGGCCGAGCAGTACCGAGATGTCCTCGACGTGCGCACCCACGTCGAGCATCGCCTCGACCGTGCGCGCCACGATGCCGTTCTGCGCCCCCACGCGTCCCGCGTGCGCGCCGGCCACGACTCCGGCGCGCGCATCCCCTAATAAAACCGGAACACAATCGGCGGTTACCACGGCCAAAGCCAAACGCGCCCTGGTGGTAACCAACGCATCGGTTTTGTCTACCGGCTCGGTCTGGTGTTCGTCGACCACGACCACGCGATCACTGTGCACCTGGTTCATCCACACGACACCGTCGTCGCCCAGCCCGATCGCCGCAGCGAGCCGCTTGCGGTTGGCGGCCACCGCGGCCTGGTCGTCGCCGACATGGTCGCCGAGATTGAAGGTGTCGAACGGCGGCGCGGAGACACCACCGGCGCGCGTCGTTGTCACGCGCCGAATACGAACCGTCACGTTTCCCAGTATCGCGGCGATGAGGCTCTCGGACGAAGAGCGGAGAGCACGGGAATCAGTGGCGCATGAACGGCGGCACGTCGACGTCATCGTCGTCGTCCCCGCCGATGCTGACCGTCGCACCGTTGGTGTGCACCGGCACACTGACGGCGTCGGCGGGCTCGAACAGCTGTGATGTCACCTTGCCCGCGGCCGCAGGTGCGATGGCCTGTCCGGCACCCACCACCGGCTTGCGTCCCGGCCCCGCGGAATCGAAGCCGGCCGCGATCACCGTGACCCGGACCTCGTCGCCCAGCGAGTCGTCGATGACGGTGCCGAAGATGATGTTCGCTTCCGCGTGCGCCGCTTCCTGAACCAGCGACGCCGCCTCGTTGATCTCGAAGAGTCCGAGGTCGCTGCCGCCGGCCACCGACAACAGCACACCCTGAGCGCCCTCCATGGACGCCTCGAGCAGCGGCGAATTGATCGCGATTTCCGCTGCCTTGAGCGCCCGGCCGTCGCCGCGGGCCGAGCCGATACCCATCAATGCGGTGCCGGCGCCGCTCATCACGCCCTTGACGTCGGCGAAGTCGACGTTGATCAGACCAGGCGTGGTGATCAGGTCGGTGATGCCCTGCACACCGTTGAGGAGTACCTCGTCGGCGCTGCGGAACGCGTCCATCAAGGACACCGCGGCATCACCCATCTGCAGCAGTCGGTCGTTGGGGATCACGATGAGGGTGTCGCAGCTCTCCCGCAAAGCGGTGATGCCGGTCTCGGCTTGATTGCTGCGGCGCTTGCCCTCGAAGGAGAACGGTCGCGTCACCACACCGACGGTCAGCGCACCGAGCTTGCGCGCGATGGTCGCCACGACGGGCGCGCCACCGGTACCGGTGCCGCCACCTTCGCCTGCGGTGACGAACACCATGTCGGCACCGCGCAGCAGTTCCTCGATGTCGTCCTTGGCGTCCTCGGCCGCCTTGCGCCCGACCTCGGGGTCAGCACCGGCGCCGAGCCCGCGGGTGGAGTCGCGGCCCACGTCGAGCTTGACGTCGGCATCGCTCATCAACAGAGCTTGCGCGTCGGTGTTGATGGCGATGAACTCAACGCCCTTAAGGCCCTGCTCGATCATCCGGTTGACGGCGTTGACGCCGCCGCCGCCGATGCCGACGACCTTGATCACGGCGAGGTAGTTATGCGGGGGGGTCATCGGATCGCCCTTTCCTCCCAGGTTGGCTGTCGACACGCGGATCACCTCGGCAAACTCTCAACCTCAACCAGAGGGTTATAGTTATGTCAAGTTGGTCCGTGCAACCAGAACGGTAGGGCGCGGTCGCGGACGATCCGTGCAGGCGCGCCGACGCGCACGCAAAGATTTCTGCGCAATTACTTGACGGTCGGCAGATCCGGACTGGAGACGTCGTAGGTCTTGCCCGGCTGGGTGAGCAGCGCGCCGAGCTTGAGCGCCTTCTCCTCCGTGCGATCGGTCGTCCCCCAGATCACCTGGCGTCCATCGGTGAGCTGCAGGGTGATGGCCGCGACCGAGGGGGCGTCGACACGGGCAACCTGGGCGGCGACCTCTGGTCGCAGCGACGTCATCACCTCGAGCGCGGCCTTCGTGGGGGCGTCGTTGGGTCCGGGATTCTTCGTATCGAGGTACGGCACGCCCGGCGGCGGCACCCCAATCGCGAAGTCCACGCCGTCGCGGTCGAAGAGGTGCGGTCCGTCCGGATAGTCCTTGACCACCACCGGTTCACGCTCGACGATGGTCACCCGTAGCGTCGAGGGATACTCCCGCTGCACCCGCACGGTCGCGACGCGCCGGATCCCGGCGATCCGCTCGGCGACCGTGTCGGTGTCGACCTGTAACAACGGCGTCCCCGGCGCGACGCCCGCTGCGGTGGTCACTTCCTCCTGCGTCACCGAACCCAGTCCGACGACGACGACGTTGCGGGCGGACATCACCGGCGTAAAGTACAGCAGGAGGCCGAGTCCGACGACGATCACGCTGATCAACGCCGACCACATCAGAACCTTCAGACCCCGAACCGCGCCGCGCCCAACCTTTTTCGTGCTGACGATCCCGGTGGCGCGCCGCTTGGCCTCGCGACGCGCCTCTTCGATGGCGGTGGCGCGGGCCTGGGCCGCGCGTCGTTCTTCGCGTTCCCGTCGTGCGCGGCGACGCGGTCCCTCGAAATCGGTTTCCTGCGGCTCGGCGTCGGGTTCCGCCGGCGCGTCCCCCTCGACGGCTTCGGCCTCGGCCGGCGCCTCGCTCGTTTCGGCCTCGGCGGTCGGCTCGGTGGCTTTCGACGGTTCGGTGGGTTCGGTCATCTAACCGGTCCGCCGGGTGCACCGCGGTTGGCCTTGGCCCGCAGCGCCGCAAGGATTTCCGTGCCGAGCATCGTGACGTCGCCCGCCCCCATGGTTGTGATGACGTCACCGGGGCGAACCGCTTCGGCGACCCGTTCGGCGACGGCCGAGAAGTCCGGAATGTAGGTGACCGGAACGGTGACGTGTTCGGCCACGCTCGCACCGCTGATACCCGGTATGGGCTGTTCGCGTGCCGCGTAGACGTCGAGCACGAAAACCTGGTCGGCGGTGTTCAGCGCCTGCCCGAACTCCCGCGCGAAAGCCTCTGTCCGCGAATACAAATGGGGCTGGAAGACCACAACCGAGCGGCCTGTCCCCGCCACTGTCCGCAATGTGCTCAGGTTGGCGTTCACCTCAGTCGGATGGTGCGCGTAGTCGTCGAAGACACGCACGCCGTTGACGGTGCCGACCAACTCCAGACGGCGGCGCACACCTTCGAAGCCGGCCAATCCGTCCAGCACGGCGTCGACGGGCGCCCCGACGTTCACGGCCGCGATCAGCGCGGCCAGCGCATTGAGCGCCATATGTCGGCCCGGCACCGCCAGCCGCAGCACCCACGGCTCCGGGTCGCCGGCCAGCTTGATGTGTGCGACGGCGCCGGTGTCGTGTTGTTCCCAGCTCAGCAGCGCGGCGTCGGTCGCCACGGCTGGATCGCTGCCGTAGCGCAACACCCGGATGCCGAGGGCCGCCGTGCGTTCGGCGAGCGCGGCGGCACCTGGGTCGTCGACGCACACCACAAGTGCACCACCGGGTTTGATGCGTTCGACGAAGTCGTCGAAGACGGCGCGGTAGGCCTCCACACTGCCGTAGAAATCGAGGTGGTCGGCGTCGATGTTGGTGACCACCGCGATGTCGGGGCTGTACTCCAGCAGCGAGCCGTCGCTCTCGTCGGCCTCCGCGACGAAGTAGTCGCCGCTGCCGTGGTGGGCGTTGGTGCCGGCCTCGCCGAGGTCGCCGCCGACCGCGAAGGACGGGTCGAACCCGCAATGCTGCAGGGCGACGATCAGCATCGACGTGGTCGTCGTCTTGCCGTGGGTGCCGGTCACCATCAGGGTGGCGTCACCGGCCATGAGCTTGGCCAGCACGACGGGCCGCAGGATCACCGGGATGCCGCGGCGGCGGGCCTCGACCAGTTCTGGGTTCGTCTTGGGAATCGCGGCATGCGTGGTGACGACAGCCGTCGGTCCGCCCGGCAGCAGGTCGAGGGAGGATTCGTCGTGCCCGATGCGAATCGACGCCCCGCGGGCCTGCAGCGCCACCACGCCACGCGATTCCTTGGCATCCGAGCCGGACACCATGCCGCCGCGGTCCAGCAGAATGCGGGCAATACCCGACATACCGGCTCCGCCGATGCCGACCATGTGCACCCGCTGCAACTCCTCCGGGAGCGACTTCGCGTTCACCGCACACTCTTTCGGTCGGATCCACGGGCGATGTCGAGAGCCACCTCGGCAACCTTTTGCGCGGCGTCGCGGTGTCCGGCCAACGCGGCGGCCGCCGTCATCGCCTGCAATCGGCCTGTCTGGGTGAACAATCCGACGACCGTCTCGGCGACGAATTGCGGTGACAGATCCGCATCGTCGACGACGAGGCCGCCACCGGCGTTGACGACGGGCAGCGCGTTGAGTCGCTGCTCCCCGTTGCCGATCGGAAGCGGCACATACACCGCGGGCAGTCCGACGGCCGTCACCTCGGCCACCGTCATCGCCCCCGACCGGCAGACCGCGAGGTCGGCCGCGGCGTAGGCGAGGTCCATCCGGTCGAGGTACGGAACGGCGACATACGGCGGATCACCGTCCGCCGGCTCGCGCAAGTCGAGGGTGTTCTTGGGGCCGTGGGCGTGTAGCACCGAGATGCCCGACGCCGCAAGATCTTTGGCGGCCGCGGAGATTGCGCGGTTGAGCGACTGTGCACCCTGTGAACCGCCGAAGACCAACAGCACCTTGGCGTCGGCGTCGAACCCGAAGTGGGCGCGCGCCTCGGCACGCAACGCCATGCGGTCCAGCGACGTGATCGCCGCACGCACCGGCACCCCGACGACCTCCACGTCGCGGAGACCGGGATCCGGCACCGCTGACAGCACCCGTCGCGCGAACCGGGCACCCACCCGGTTCGCCCAACCCGCACTGGCGTTGGCCTCGTGGACCACGACCGGCACCCGCCGGCGGGCGGCCAGATACGCGGGCAGCGCGACGTAGCCACCGAATCCGATCACAACGTCGGCGTCGACATCGGCGAGCACGGCGCGGGTCTGTCGCACCGCCTTCCGTATCCGCCAGGGCAGCCGGGCCAGGTCGGCGGATGGCTTGCGCGGAAGCGGGACCGGCGTGATCAATTCCAGGTCATATCCGCGTTCGGGCACCAACCGGGTCTCCAGACCGCGTTCGGTGCCCAGCGCGGTGATCCGCACGTCGGGATCGATCGCTCGCAGCGCGTCTGCCACTGCCATCGCCGGTTCGACATGGCCCGCGGTACCACCGCCCGCGAGTACCACTGAAACCGTACTTTTCACCCGTAATGCTGACCTTCCAATGTGCGAACCCGTCGGCCTTTGCGATCTCGGCCGTCTCCATGATGCCTTGGGGCTCGCACGGCCCGAGCAGCCGTGGGGGTTTGGCGCCGGTTCTCGCCGGCGGGCTTGCGGGCTCTGCTGGTAGCGGGCTTGGAGGCTTTGGCCGCCTTCGCGCCCCCCGCTCGAGTCGCAGGACGCGGCCGTGCGTCCTTCTTGGGTCCCTTCGATTTCGATCCGCGCGTGCGCATCCGGTCGCGCAGCGCCTCGGTGCGGCTGGGCACGTACGGCTGCGGCAGCGGCAGCCGTAGCAGTCGGTTGACCCGATCGTCACGCCCCGCGCGCAGTGCGGCGACAGCTTCGGGTTCGTGTCTCGCCGCATTCGCCATGACGCCGACCATCAACAGCGTTGTGGCCGTTGACGTTCCGCCAGCAGAGATCAGCGGGAGCTGCAGCCCGGTCACCGGCAGCAGGCCCACCACGTAGCCGACATTGATGAAGACCTGACCCATCACCCACAGCGTCGCGGTGGCGGTCAGCAGCCGCAGGAACGGATCGGCCGAGCGCCGCGCGATCCGCATCCCGGTATAGGCGAACAAACCGAACAGGCAGAGCAGACCCGCCGCCCCGACGAAGCCGAGTTCCTCTCCGATGATGGCGAAGATGAAGTCGTTGTGGGCGTTGGGCAGATAGTTCCACTTGGCGGTGCCCTGCCCCAGTCCGTCGCCGAAGAAACCGCCGTTGGCCAGCGCGAAGCGGGCCTGACGGGCCTGGTAGCCGGACCCTTGGGAGTCGGCGCCGGGATTCAGCCATGACATCACGCGGTCGGAGCGGTAGCCCTCGGCCATGGCCAGCGCGGCCGCGGACAGGATGACCGCGAGCAGCGACGACAGGAAGACCCGCAGCGGCAGACCGGCGTACCAGAGCAGACCGAGCAGGATGATGCCCAGCGACACCGTCTGCCCGAGGTCGGGCTGGGCGACGATGAGCGCCAGCGCGATCACCGCGGCCGGCACCAGCGGGATCAACATCTCGCGTAGCGAGGCTCGATCCATCCGACGGGTGGCCAGTAGGTGCGCACCCCAGATCAGGAACGCGATCTTCGCCAGTTCCGACGGCTGCATGGAAAAGCCCGCAACGACGAACCAGCCTCGAGAACCGTTGGCCACCTTGCCGATTCCCGGGATCAGCACCAACACCAACAGCACGACAGAGATGGCGAAACCGCTGAACGCCAGGCTGCGCATCAGGTGGATCGGTACCCGCATCGCGACGTAGAACGCGAACAGGCCGACCACGGTCCACAGCACCTGCCGGGCGAACACCATCCACGGTGACCCGTCGGTGTCGTAGGAGTACACGCCCGAGGCGGACAGGACCATCGTCAGGCCGAGGATCACCAGCAGCGTCGCGACGGCGATGATCAGGTGGAACGACGTCATCGGCCTGCCGAGCCAGGCGCCGAACCGGGTGCGGGGAGCGGGCTCCGCCGACACGGCGTCGGCCGGCTGGTCGTCACCCGTCCTGCGGAGCCGCAATCGGGTCAGGATGTTGCTCATCGCTGCTACCGCGACAGGGCGCGCACGGCCGCGGCGAATGCATCGCCGCGATGGCCGTAGCCGCTGAACTGGTCGAAGGATGCCCCGGCCGGTGCCAGCAGGACGGTGTCACCAGGGCCGGCGAGACGTGACGCGGCCTCGATGACGGCCGTCATCACCGCCTCTCCAGTCACACCAGTCTCATCTTTCCCATGCACCCCAAAATCCTCCCCCGTCACAGGCTCAACGACGGGGACATCCGGGGCGTGTCGCGATAACGCATTGGCGATCAGCTCACGGTCTCGGCCGATCAGCACCGCTCCGACCAGCCGATTCCCCACCGCGATCACCAGTTCTTCGACCGACGCGCCCTTCAGCATGCCGCCGGCGATCCACACCACGCGCGGATACGCGGCGATCGAGGCCTGCGCCGCGTGCGGATTCGTGGCCTTGGAATCGTCGATGTAGGTCACGCCGTCATGGGTGCCGACGACTTCGGCGCGGTGCCTGCCCACCTGAAAATCCGCGAGCGCGCCGGCGATGGGCTCCGGCCCCACGCCGACCGCGCGGGCCAGCGCCGCCGCGGCCAGCGCATCGAGCACCCCGACCGGGCCCGCCACCGTGATGGACTCGGCAGAGGCCAGCGGCAGCCGCTCGCCGAACGCGTTGTCGACGAGCATGCCGTCGTGCATGCCGAGCTCCCCCGCTGCCGGTTCGCCCAGCCGGAAGCCGACCCGTACCGGAGCCGCCGCCGTGTTCAGCAGGCCCGCGGCGATCGGGTCGTCGAGGCCCACGACCGCGACCTGGCCGTCGAGCACACGGGCCTTGTCGTTCGCGTAGGCCTCCAGGCTGCCGTGCCAGTCCAGGTGGTCCTCGGCGACGTTGAGCACCACGCCCACCGCCGGCCGCAGTGACGGCGCCCAGTGCAGCTGGAAGCTCGACAGCTCGACTGCCAACATTTCGGAGGGTTCAGCAAGCACGTCAAGTACGGGGTTGCCGATGTTGCCGCACAGCACGGCGCGACGTCCCGCCGCGATCAGCATGGCGTGCAGCATCGACGTCGTCGTCGTCTTCCCGTTGGTTCCGGTGACGACGAGCCATTGCCGCGGCGGGCCGAAGTGGCCGGAACTGTCCAGCCGCCAAGCCAATTCGACGTCCCCCCAAATCGGCACGCCAGCGGTCGCCGCGGCCGCCAGCACAGGAGCGGTCGGCGAGAACCCGGGACTGGTCACCACCAGGTCGTAGTCGGCGATGTGCGCCTGCGCGTCGTCGGTGGTGACCACGCGCGCCGGTGTGATGAGGCGCTGCAGCGCCAGCGGATCGTCGTCGCAAATCGTCAGCCGCACGCCGGTCGGCTCCAGCACGGCGCTCACCGAACGGCCCGTGATACCCGCGCCGGTCACGAGGACGCGCGCACCCGGCACCAGAATCGAGAGATCGCTCACGTCACCCACCGACGGTGGTGAACCACTCGCTGTAGAACAGCGCGACACCGAGCCCGCAGGCGATGGCGGTCAACAGCCAGAAGCGGATGATCACCGTGGTTTCGGCCCAGCCCACCAATTCGAAATGGTGATGGAACGGCGCCATACGGAAGACGCGGCGTCCGGTGGTGCGGAACGCCAGGATCTGCACGACGACCGACGTGACCTCGGCGACGAACAGTGCGCCGAGGACGACCGCGAGCATCTCGGTGCGACTGGTCACCGACAGACCGGCGATGATGCCGCCCAGCGCGAGCGATCCAGTGTCGCCCATGAAGATCTTGGCGGGCGCGGCGTTCCACCACAGGAAACCGATGCAGGCACCTGCCGTCGCCGCCGCGACGATCGCGAGGTCGAGCGGGTCACGAACGTTGTAACAGCCCAAACCGGGACTGATCGCGCAAGCGTTGCGGAACTGCCAGAAGGTGATCAGCACGTAGGCCGCACAGACCATCGCCATGGCGCCGGCGGCCAGCCCGTCCAGGCCGTCGGTGAAGTTCACCGCGTTGGACCACGCGTAGATCATCGTGACGCAGAACAGGATGAACAGCGCGGGCGGCAGTGTGACCGTGGCGATTTCACGGACGTAGGACAAATCGGGGCTACCCGGCGTCAGCCCGTCGGAGTTGCGGAACTGTAGCGCGAGTACACCGAATATGACGGCGGCGGACAGAATGCCGACGGTCTTGGCCGTCTTGTTCAGCCCGAGGTTGCGCGACCGCCGGATCTTGATCAGATCGTCGACGAAGCCGACGAAGCCGAGCGCGGTCGCCAGGCCCAGCACGAGCATCCCCGACGCCGACGGGCCCCTACCGTCGATCACCACGCCGACGAGGTGGGTGCCGAGATAGGAGGCCCAGATTCCCGCGACGATCGCCACCCCGCCCATCGACGGTGTGCCGCGCTTCTTGTGGTGACTGGGCGGGCCGTCCTCGCGGATCTCGTGGCCGAAACCCTGCCTGGTGAACAGCCGGATCAGCACCGGGGTGAGCAGAATCGAGACCGTCAGTGCGATCCCGACGGCGATGAGGATCTGCCTCATGCGAGCGGATCCCCCTCATCGGCGATCAGGACATCAGCCAGCGCGCCGAGCCCGGCCGAGTTGGAGCCTTTGACGAGCACCACATCACCGGGCCGCAGTTCGGACCGGAGCACAGCCAGCGCGGCGTCGGCGTCGGCGACCATGGTGGCCTCAGGCCCCCACGACCCCTCCATCACCGCGCCGTGGTGCATGGCGCTCATAGCCCTCCCGGTTCCGATGACGATCAGTCGTGACACATCTAATCGCACGGCCAACCGGCCGATGTTGTCATGCTCCGATATCGCGTCGTCACCGAGTTCGGCCATCTCGCCCAAAACCGCCCAGCTGCGATGTTTCCCGCGCGCCATCCAGGCCAGCGCCTTGAGTCCGGCACGCATGGAGTCTGGGTTGGCGTTGTAGGCGTCATTGATGATCGTGACGCCGTCGGCGCGGGTGGCGACCTGCATGCGGTGCGCAGACGCCGGACCCGCCGCGGCGAGTGCTTGGGCCACCTGCTCGAGCGTTGCGCCGCACTCGAGCGCGACCGCGGCCGCACACAACGCGTTGGACACCTGGTGGTCGCCGTGCACCGCAAGCGTGACGTCAACCTGTCCGCGGCCGGCATGCAGCGTGAACCGCGGCCGAGCCAACTCGTCGAGCGTCACCGCGTCCGCCCACAGGTCCGCGCCCGGCGAACGGGACACCCGCACCACCCGCGCCGCCGTCACATCGGCCATCGCGGCCACCGCGGCGTCGTCGACATTGAGAATCACTGCTCCTGATGACGGGACAGCTTGGGGCAGTTCAGCTTTCGTCGCCGCGATCGCTTCTCGTGACCCGAACTCACCGAGGTGCGCGGTGCCGACGTTGAGTACGACCGCGATCGAAGGCGGTGCGATGGCGGCCAGAGCCGCGATGTTGCCGCGGTGCCGCGCGGACATCTCCAGCACCAGATAGTCGGTGGACTCCGTCGCCCGCAACACCGTCCACGGATGACCGAGTTCGTTGTTGAACGAGCCGGGCGGCGCGATCACCTCACCCAGCGGGGTGAGGACAGCCCTCAGCAGATCCTTGGTCGACGTCTTACCCGACGAGCCGGTGACGCCGACGATCGTCAGCCCGCCCTCGACCAGGCGCGCGGCGACGGCAGCGGCGAGGCGCGCCAGAGCGGCCAGCACCGCGGCCCCTGAACCGTCGGTGTCGTGTTCGAGCACGCTCGCGGTCCCGTCGCCGGCCGACGGCGCAGCGGGCTCGACAACGATCGCGGGCGCTCCGACGGGCCGGGCGGCGAGCACCACCACCGCCCCCTGTTCAACCGCCGCGGCCGCGAAGTCATGTCCGTCCGAACGGGCACCGGGCAGCGCGAGGAACAGGCCGCCGGGGCCGACGGCGCGCGAGTCGAACTCGACGGTTCCGGTGACGCGGGTCGCCGCCGCCTGCTCCGGGCTGATGTCGGCGAGCCGTCCACCGACGATGTCGGCGATCTCGGCAATGGTCAGGTCGATCACGCGCGTCGACCCAACGCCTCGAGGGCTGCGGCGAGCTCGTCGCGGTCGTCGAACGGGCGGGTCACACCGTGGCTGGTTTGTCCCGGCTCGTGCCCCTTACCGGCGACGAGCACGATGTCGCCCGGTTGCGCCCATCCGACCGCGAAGTCGATGGCCTGACGACGGTCACCGATCTCGACCACTTCTGCACGCCCCGCCGTGCCCGCGACGATCTGAGCACGGATGGCGGCAGGGTCCTCGTCGCGCGGATTGTCATCGGTGACCACGACGAGCTCTGCCAAGGAGGCGGCGACCTGACCCATCGGTGCACGCTTACCGGGGTCCCGATTACCGCCGGCGCCGAACACGACCGCCAAGCGGCCGGCGCCCTGCTCCCGCAGCGTCTGCAGCACCGCTTCCAACGCACCGGGCTTGTGCGCATAGTCGACCAGCGCCAGGAACGGCTGCCCACGGTCGACGGATTCAAGACGTCCGGGCACGCTCGCCGTACGCAGCCCGTGCGCCGCTTGCTCCGGTGACACCCCTACGGCGTCCAACAGCGCCACCGCGAGCAGACAGTTCGCCACGTTGTAGCGGCCCGGTAGGCCGATCCTCAGTCCGTGGTGCACCCCTGCGGGGTCGACGGCGACGAATTCCTGGGCACCCGCGTCGACTGCGCGGACGTCTTCGACGCGCCAATCGGCTGCGGTTCCGGTCGTGCTGACCGATACCGGATCGTGCGCGAGATCGGCGATCGCGCGGCCCGCGTCGTCGTCGACGCACACCACCGAAACGCTTGCATGCGTTGGAGCTTCGGGATCGAACAGCTTGGCCTTGGCGTCGAAGTAGTCCTGCATCGTTGGATGGAAGTCCAGATGGTCACGGGATAGGTTGGTGAACCCGCCGACCGCGAACCGGACCCCGTCGACGCGTCCCAGGGTCAGCGCGTGGCTGGACACCTCCATCACCACGGTGTCGACGCCCTGTTCGACCATCACGGCGAGCAGCGCCTGCAGGTCGGGGGCCTCCGGTGTGGTGAGCGCGCTGGGCTGATCGCGGCCGTCGATCCGGATGCCGACCGTCCCGATGAGTCCCGGCATTCGGTCGGCCGAACGCAAACCGGCCTCGACGAGATAGGTCGTGGTCGTCTTGCCCGATGTCCCGGTGACGCCGATGACGCGCAGCTTCTCTGACGGATGCCCGTAGACCGTGGCCGCGATCTCGCCGAGCACCGCGCGCGGAGCCGGGTGGACGAGCACCGGGACGTCGACATCGGCACCGATCTCGGCGACTCCGGCGGCGTCGGTCAGGATCGCAGCGGCCCCCCGCGACACCGCTTCGGCGGCGTGGCGGGCACCGTGCGACGAGGCACCGGGCAGCGCGGCGAACAGGTCGGAGGCCTGCACGTCCTGGCTGCGCAGCGTGACCCCGGTGATCCGGATGTCGGGGACCCGCGGGCCGTGCGCCGGAACCGCCGCGACCTGCTCGGCAACCAGTCCGAGCGCGCTTCCGGCAGGGTGGCTGGGACGCAGGTTCATGGCGATGACACGTTACCGGCCCGGTGTCCGGCCCATCCGAGCGCTCAGTCCGCTTGCAGCGTCAGCCGCGGTCCCTCGGGTGAGAGCGGCACGTTCTCCCGCTGGAGCAACCAGGAAGCGATGTTGTGGAACAGCGGCGCCGCGGTCGTCCCGGGCTGGCCGTCGGCCGTGCGGTGCGGGTGGTCCATCATGACGCCGATGACGTAGCGCGGGTCGTCGGTCGTGGCGATGCCGGCGAAGGTGATCCAGTAGACGTCGCTGTAGTAGCAGCCGCACGCCGGGTTGATCTGCTGGGCGGTGCCTGTCTTGCCGGACAGCTGATAGCCCTCGACGGCGCCCTGCGATCCGGTGCCCTGCTGCACGCCCATCGGATCGCGCTGTAGCGTCGCCCGCAACATCTGCCGCACCGTCTGCGCGGTCTGCGCCGACACCACCCGAATCCCTTCCGGCCGGGGTTCGTCGGTGCGACGTCCGTCCGGAGCGATGGTGCTCTTGACGATGCGCGGCGGAACGCGCACGCCGTCGTTGGCGATCGCCTGGTACATACCCGTCATCTGCAGCAGGGTCATCGAAAGACCCTGTCCGATAGGCAAGTTGGAGAACGTACTGCCCGACCACTGGTCGATCGGCGGGACCAGGCCCGCGCTCTCCCCCGGCAGCCCGACGTTGGTGCGCTGGCCGAGGCCGAACTTGCGCACCATCTCGAAGTACTTCTCCGGACCGAGGCGCTGGGCCAGCATCAAGGTGCCGACGTTCGAGGACTTCCCGAAGATCCCGGTGGTGGTGTACGGCATGACGCCGTGCTCCCAGGCGTCGCCGACGGTGACGCCACCCATGTGGATGGAGCCCGGCACCTGCAGCACCTCGTCGGGGTTGGAAAGCCCGTACTCGATCACCGATGCGGCGGTGATGATCTTGTTGACCGACCCGGGTTCGAATGGCGAGGACACCGAGAGGTTGCCCAGCTGCCGGTTCTCCTGCCTGCCGATGTCCTGGCTCGGATCGAAGGTGTTGTCGTTCGCCATCGCCAGGACTTCACCGGTCTTCGCGTCCAGCACCACCGCGGACGCGTTCTTCGCACCGGAGAGGTCTTTGGCCTGCTGCACCTGCTGCTGGACATAGAACTGGATGTCGTCGTCGAGGGTGAGCACCACCGTCGACCCGTCGACCGCGTCGTGGCGGTTGCGGTAGCTCCCCGGAATCACCACGCCGTCGGACCCGCGGTCGTACGTGACCGAACCGTCGGTGCCGGCCAAGACCGCGTCCAGCGAGTCCTCCATGCCCAGCAGACCGTGGCCGTCCCAGTCGATGCCGCCGACGATGTTGGCCGCCAGTGCCCCGCCCGGGTACTGACGCAGATCCTGCCGCTCCGAGCCGACTTCGGGGAACTTGGTGGTGATGACGTCGGCGATGGCGGGGTCGACCGCGCGGGCCAGGTACACGAATGTCTCGTTGCTCTTGAGCTTCTTCAACACCGTGGCCGCGTTCGGCTTGTTGTTGAGCCGCAGCGCCACCTCATCGGCGATCTCGCGCAGCCTGGTGTCCGGATTCGGCGCCTCCTCCGTCTTCGCCCGTGCCTCTTCCAGCTGCTTGCGCACCCGGACCGGCTGGAACGTCAGCGCGCGCGCCTCGATGGTGAAGGCCAGTTTGTCGTTGTCGCGGTCGACGATCGCCCCGCGCACAGCCTGGTCGACGTCGGTGACCTTGAGCTGGCTCGCGGCCTCGGCGCGTAGACCCTCGGCGCGCGGAACCTGGAGGTTGAACAGCTGCGCGGCCGCGACGATCAGCACCAGGAAGATGACGGCGTTGCCGACGCGATGTCGAAATACGAACGACGCGCTACGTATGCCACCCTCGGCCGACGGCGTGCGGGTGCGCCGCGACCGCGCGGACCGCTCCTGCGTCTTCGCCGTCTTTCCCGCGGTGCGCGCCTTCGCCTTGCCGGGGACGGGACCCTTGTCGCCGCGGCTCATGCCGGTGCGCCGGGGATCGGCGCGACGGGCCCGGGCGCCTGCGGTGCGGCCTCGACGGGTGGCACCTGCAGCGGCTGCTGGATCACCGGCGCCGAGGGGGCGGCCGGTGTCGCGGGCAGCGGCCCCAGTGCGGGCAGCGTGCCCTGGGTCGCGTGCGGTACCTCGACACCGGGCGTGGCCGCCGGTGGAACCGCGGGGATCGGCACGGGCTGGCTGATGCCCGGGATCGGCTGGCTCGCGCCGGGCGTCAGTTGGACGGCGCCGGGCGCCGGCGCGAGCGCAGGTCGTTCCGGTATCCGCACGGTGAGTTCACGCGGTTCGGTGACGCGCGCCGCCGGAGCCTGCGGAGGCGCCGGTGGCGCTTCCTCGGGAAGCGGCGTGTTCAGCGGGGGCGGTGGAACGCCTTCGGCGGGTTTGGGAGTGCCGACGACGACCCAGTTTCCCGACGGATCCTGCACGAGGTGCGCGGTGTCCCGCGACGGAATCATGCCCAGGCCGCGAGCCGCCTCGGCGAGCGCGGGTGCCGCCTGCGCCTCGAGGACGTCCCGCTCCAGCGCTTCCTTCTGTTGCAGCAGAGCCTGATTCGTCTCACGAGCGTTTCCGAGTTGATAGGAACGCTCGGCGGCGTCGGTCGACAACCACAGTGTGGTTCCCAGACCTGCACCTAGCGATCCGATGACCAAGACAACGAACGGCACCCTGGCGATCAGCGCACGGGGACGCAGGTCGACAGACGACAGTTTGACGAGGATGCGCTCGTGTAGCGGAGGCCGAATGACCTTGGGCGCCTTGGCCTTACGCGCCTTCGCTCGCGCCTTGGCCTGGCCGGCGTTCTTCGGCCGGGCCGGAGCACCGGTGGGCCGCGGAATCGGGGCGGTCTGGGGCGCGGACCGCCGTGGCCGCTGGTCGCGGGGGGGCTTGCGGCGCGACGGCGCTTCGGCGGGACGACCACTGTTGCGGGGGTTGCGGCGCTCGTCGGTTCCGCGCGCCAAGGCCGAACGCTTGACCTGCTTGCGCTGCTTGGCCTGCTTGCCTTGCTTTGCCTGATTGCTCTGCTTGGCCTTCATCGTGACTCCCCCACCTTTTCCAGCGCCCGTAGCCGCACACTTGCGCTACGTGGGTTGATTGCGATCTCTTCGTCCCCCGCGCGCTCGGCGCCACGGGTCAAGGCGACGAATTCCGGTCCATGCCCGGGCAATTCGACCGGCAGGTCTTGCGGCGTCCTGGATGCCGTGGCCGCCGAGAACTGGTTCTTCACGATGCGGTCCTCCAGGGACTGGTAGGCCATCACCACGATCCGTCCGCCGGGCGCCAGCGCGTCAAGTGCCGCGGGCAGCGCGTCACGCAGCGAGTCCAGTTCTCCGTTGACGGCGATGCGCAGCGCCTGGAACGTCCGCTTCGCGGGGTGTCCGCCGGTGCGGCGAGCGGGCGCCGGTATCGCCTGGTACAGCAGCTCGACCAGCTCGGCGGTGGTCGAGAACGGCCGGTTGGCGCGCCTGCGGGCGATCTGCGAGGCGATCCGGTTGGCGAACCGCTCCTCGCCGAACTCACGCAGCAGCCGCGCCAGCGTGCGCTCGTCGTAGGTGTTGACAACCTCCGCCGCCGTCAGCGGCGCGTCGGGGTCCATCCTCATGTCCAGCGGTGCGTCCACGGCGTAGGAGAAGCCCCGTTCGGTGCGGTCCAGCTGCATCGAGGAGACCCCGAGGTCGAAGAGGATGCCGGCCACCGAGAAGTCGTCGCTGCCCGCCCAGTGACCGGACTGCTCGAGTGCGCCTTGGATCCCGTCGTAGCGGGTACGTACCAGCAGCACGCGGTCGCCGAATTTGGATAGCCGCTCTCCGGCGATCCATAGAGCATTCGGATCGCGGTCCAACCCGATGAGCCGCAGGGCGGGGAACTCGGTGAGGAATCGCTCGGCATGGCCACCCGCGCCGAGTGTGGCGTCGATGAGCACTGCGCCGCTGCCATCGGGGGCGTCGCGGGTCAGCGCAGGGGCAAGCAGCTCGACACAGCGGTCGAGGAGGACGGGGATGTGATCTGGCATCGCTGTGAATCCCTCCAGGCCTCCGGGGAAGGCCCCTGCACCGAGGTCCCTGTCCGAGTGTGCGGACCTGGCGTCGGGGAAGTACGCCAGGGCCGGTTCGGACAGAGGCCACGATGCACGGGCACCGAGCCGGTCGAGTCCCGCATCAGATGATGTCGTGCAGAGCTTCATCTGTGGCCGCGGAGAAGTTCTCTTCGTGCGTCTGTTGGTATTCCTGCCACGCCGCCGAATCCCAGATCTCCAGGTAGTCAACCGATCCGATCACCACGCAGTCCTTCGAGAGGTTGGCGTAGCGGCGATGATCGGCCGACAGCGTGATCCGGCCTTGTGAGTCGGGGTGCTGTTCGTCGGTGGCCGCGGCCAGGTTTCGCAGGAATGCCCGAGCCTCCGGATTGCTCCGGGATGCCTGCGACGCCCGTCGTGCCAACTTTTCGAACTCCGCGCGCGGGTAGACGGCGAGGCTGTGATCTTGGCCTTTGGTGACCATCAACCCTCCTGCCAGCGCGTCGCGGAACTTGGCGGGCAGTGTGAGCCGCCCCTTGTCGTCGAGCTTCGGCGTGTAGGTGCCGAGAAACATCCCGCCACCTCCCGCGCCATCCGGAGCCCCGGTTGCTCCGTTGCCGCCACTTTACCCCACAATCCCCCACATCACTCCATTTGATATCAAGTTTTGTTCGCGCGTCCCCACCTAGCAGGGAGATCGGCGACGTTTCAGCACCGCGGTTGGGCATCGGGAGCTGTCCGGGCTGTAAAACCGCAGCTAGAGGGGCATGACCGGATAGGTGGGGCGCGGTGGGGCAGCAATTCAGCAGCTGAGCCGGCCGTCAGCACAAAAAAGGGGTAGCCCGGTGTGGGCTACCCCTGGGGTCGGTGTGTTACTACTCGTCGAAACGGCGGCGGAAGCGATCCTCCATGCGACTGGTGAACGAACCGCCGGAACCCTTGGCTTTCTTTTGTCGCTGCTGCCCGACCTGATCGGTGGCCGAATGGTCACGACCGCCTGCCACGCGCGGGCCGGTGATCGCGAAGACCACGCCGCCGAACATCACGATGAAGCCGATCACAGACAGGATCGCGAAGTCGCCGATCCGAGTGGCGGGGATCGCGATACCCGCCACAAGCATCGCCAGTCCGGCCACGAAAAGCGCTGCACCCTGCAGTCGACGGCGGGTGGACGGCGCGCGGAGCGTTCCACCGCGAACGCTCGAAGCGAACTTCGGGTCCTCGGCATAAAGCGCGCTCTCGATCTGATCGAGCATGCGCTGCTCATGATCGGAGAGTGGCATTCGTCCCTCCCTCGGGGCCCTGGAGCCGATGCGACCGGTCTCAAATCGTTCAAACTGATGTCCGCCCGCATTCACGGACGCCTAACAGTCATGATACGAGGTCAGTCTGAGCCGTACCACCTTGTTGGACGCCCGATTGTATGACGTGCACTGCCGCCGGTGAGTAACACCTCGCTCGGTTTGATAATGGGGACACGTGAGTGCACCAAGTTGATCTGAGGACAGGAGCAAGTTGGCGACGTTTCTGATCGATCTGTCGCCGAGCGATATGCAACGCCGGCTCGGTGACGCGCTCGCCGTCTACGTCGACGCCATGCGCTATCCGCGTGGCACCGAAGACCAACGCGCATCGATGTGGCTCGAGCACACGCACCGGGGTGGGTGGAAGGCGGTCGCCGCCGTCGAGGCGCCCGACCGGGACGGACCCGACGCGACTGCCCCTTCAGATCCGGAACTGGCCTCGGCGTCGCTGCTCGGCATCGCATACGGCTACTGCGGCGCGCCGGACCAATGGTGGCAGCAGCAAGTGGTCGCCGGCCTGCACCGGGTAGGCGCCGAGCCGGCCCGCATCGCCGAGCTGATGACGAGCTACTTCGAGCTCACCGAACTGCACATCCATCCCCGCGCGCAGGGCCGCGGACTCGGTGAGGCGCTCGCCCGCCGGCTGCTCGCCGACCGTGCCGAATCGCAGGTACTGCTGTCGACGCCCGAGATCAACGGCGAAGCAAACCGGGCCTGGCGGCTCTATCGTCGCCTCGGCTTCGCCGACATCATCCGGGGTTACCACTTCGCAGGCGATCCGCGGGCGTTTGCCATCCTGGGGCGGGCTTTACCTCTCTGATACCTCTCTGATGCATCGCTGAACCGCTCCGGTCTGGCACGATGACCACGTGCGCGCCCAGCATTCTCGGAAACGTCGGCTGCTCGCCGTGATGTTGCTGATCCTGATCGCCCTTCCGGCACTCGTCGGATGTGTTCGGATCAGGGCGTCGATGACGGTCTCGCCCGACGACAGGGTGTCGGGACAGATCGTCGCCGCGGCCAAACCGCGCAACGACGACGACAAGGGCCCCCAACTTCTCAACAACCTGACATTCGCCAACAAGGTGGCTGTCTCCGAGTACAGCCGCGACGACTATGTCGGCTCTCAAGCGGTGTTCTCAGACCTCACCTTCGCCGAACTCCCCCAACTGGCCAACATGAACCGCGACGCCGCCGGCGTGGACATCGCGCTTCGGCGCGCCGGCGACCTCGTGATTCTCGAGGGCCGCGTCGACCTCACCTCACTGAGCGACCCCGACGCCGACGTCTCTCTTTCGGTGTCGTTCCCCGGCGAGGTCACATCGACCAACGGGACCCAGGTGTCCGCCGAGATCGTCGAGTGGAAACTGCGGCCCGGTGTCGTAAGCACGATGAACGCCCAGGCCCGATATACCGACCCGAGCGCCCGCTCGTTCACCGGCGCGGCGATCTGGCTCACCGTGGGCTCATTCCTGGTTGCCGGGATCATCGGCGGACTCGCCTACTACAGCCGCGACCAATCGCCCCGCGTCGGCGAGCGCCGCACCGAGTCCCCTTGACACCCCGCTCTGACTTGCTAAACCAGCAGGCTCAGGCTCTACTCTGAATGCACTCGGGGCGAATAGTGCACAAAGAAAGGGGCGCCCGCTGAGCGTGTACGCAGCGGCACCGTCAGCCGTCGAGTTGGCCAAAGCCGTGACCGAGCAACTGCGCGCCTATCTTGCCGAGCGCCGCAGCGAGTGTGCTTACATGGGCGCCGATTACGGCGAGCTGACCGCCGCGCTGGAAGAGTTCGTGCTGCGCGGCGGCAAGCGCCTGCGGCCGGCCTTCGCGTACTGGGGCTGGCGCGCGGTGGCCGAACACCCCGACGACAGCGATGAGGAGCAGGCCCTGCGCCTGTTCTCCGCACTCGAGTTGCTGCACGCCTGTGCCCTCGTCCACGACGACGTCATCGACGCATCGGCGACCCGTCGCGGACTGCCGACCGTGCATCGGCTGTTCTCGGAGAAGCACCGCGCCAACGACTGGCACGGCAACTCCGACCAATTCGGCCTGTCCGCAGCGATCCTGCTCGGTGACCTCTCCCTGGTGTGGGCCGACGACATCGTCGCGACGGTCGATCTGCCGATCGAGGCGCACCGTCGCGTCAACCGGATCTGGGGCGCCATTCGCACCGAGGTCCTCGGCGGCCAGTACCTCGACATCGTGGCCGAGGCCAGCGGCGCCGAATCGGTGGCATCGGCGATGACGGTGAACATCTACAAGACTGCTTCGTACACGATTTCACGCCCGCTGCAATTGGGCGTCGCCGCGGCGGCGGACCGCCCGGATGTGCAGGCCGCTTTCCACGAGCTGGGCACCAACCTCGGCGTCGCGTTTCAGCTGCGCGACGACGTGCTCGGCGTGTTCGGCGACCCAGCGGTGACCGGCAAGCCCTCCGGAGACGATCTGCGTTCGGGTAAGCGAACCGTGCTGCTGGCCGAGGCGGTCGAGCTGGCCGAGAAGCACGATCCGGTCGGGGCCAAAATGCTCCGCACATCCATCGGCACAGAGCTTTCCGACGCGCAGGTCAAAGATCTGTGTCTGCTCATCGAATCGGTCGGCGCACTGGCCGCCGTCGAAGACCGTATCGATGTGCTGACCCGCAGAGCGCTCGCGATCCTCAACGTCGCATCGATCGACAGCCAGGCCAAGATCGGCCTTTCGGAGCTCGCCAGATTGGCCGCCAACCGGACCGCGTGACAATGACACCATCGTCACCGGCGCTGCCGTCGGACACATCAGCCAGCGGGCAACGCATTTCGCGATTCGTCGCGTTCGCGACGTCGCCGGAGGCGAAACCCGCGCGGCTCGGCGCACTTGGCGCCGTGCTGATCGCCGCGGGCGGACTCGGCGCGGGCAGCACGCGGCTACACGATCCCCTGCTGGAATCGCTGCACCTGTCATGGCTGCGTTTCGGTCACGGTCTGGTGCTGTCGTCGGTGCTGTTGTGGGTCGGCGTGGCCTTGATGCTGTTGGCCTGGCTGCGGTTGGGGCGCAGCGTGATCGACCGCACCGCGACCGAGTACACGATGGTCGCGACGACGGCGTTCTGGCTGGCTCCGCTGCTGTTGAGTGTCCCGGTGTTCAGCCGCGACACCTATTCGTATCTGGCCCAGGGCGCGCTGCTGCGCGACGGATTCGACCCGTACGTCGTCGGGCCTATCGAGAACCCGAACTCGTTGCTGGAGAACGTCAGTCCCATCTGGACGACCACAACGGCACCCTACGGACCCGCCTTCATCCTGGTGGCAAAGTTCGTGACCCTGGTGGTCGGCGAGGACGTGGTCGCGGGCACGATGCTGCTGCGGCTGTGCATGTTGCCCGGTCTGGCGCTGTTGATCTGGGCGGCGCCCCGGGTGGCCCGTCACGTCGGCGCCAACGGCGCCGCGGCACTATGGATATGCGTGCTGAACCCGCTGGTGATCATCCATCTGATGGGCGGCGTCCACAACGAGATGCTGATGGTCGGACTGATGATGGCCGCGATCGCACTGACCTTCAGCGGCCACCACTTCTGGGGCGTCAGCCTGATCGCCGTCGCGGTCGCTGTGAAAGCCACCGCGGGCCTTGCCCTTCCGTTCATGGTGTGGGTGTGGGCACGGGACCTACGGCAACGGCGCGGTTATGGGCCCGCCAAGTCGTTCGCGGCGGCGACCGTCGCCTCGGCACTCGTCTTCGTCGCGGTGTTCGCGGTATTGTCGCTGGCCGCCGGCGTCGGCCTGGGCTGGCTGACAGCACTCGCGGGTTCGGTGAAGATCATCAACTGGCTGACGCTGCCGACCGCAGCGGCCAACCTGATCAACGTCATCGGCAGCCTCTTCATGCAGGTGAACTTCTACGCCGTGCTCGACGTCACCCGGATCATCGGCATCGCCATCATCGCGATCTCACTTCCATTGCTGTGGTGGAGGTTTCGCCACACCGACCGCGAGGCTCTGGTCGGTATCGCCCTGGTGATGGCCGTCGTGGTGCTGTTCGTGCCCGCGGCGCTGCCCTGGTACTACACCTGGCCGCTGGCGGTCATCTCAGCCTTGACCCAGGGTAGGCGGTCGATTGCGATCATCGCGGGCTTGTCCACATGGATCACGGTGATCTGGAAACCCGACGGAGCGCACGGCATGTACTCGTGGCCGCACGTGCTGCTGGCCACAGCTTGTGCTGCAGGCGCGTGGTACTCGCTTTACAAGGCGCCGGCGGTCAGCACGGCACGACCCGCCGAGCGGTCAATAAGCTAGAGCCTGGGCCCGACGTACCACCTCACGGGCCTGATGCGAGTGCAACGCGTCAACCGGCCGGGCATTGGGTTGCTTGTCCGCCTCCCCGTCCCTGCGGATCGTCAGCGACGAGTCCGGGGTGAACAGCCAGCGCATGATCTCGGTCTCGTGATAGCCGCCGTCGTGCAGCAGGACGAGTAACCCGTGCAGGCTCTTCACGACGCGACCGGCGTCGTCGAAGAAGATCTTCGGCACCACCACCGCGCCGTTGCGGCGTACGCCAATCAGGTGTCCTTCCCTCAGATGCTGCTGCACCTTGGTGACCGGAACACCGAGTAGATCGGCGACAGCGGGCAGGTCGTAGACGGCCTCGCCAGGGTCAAGAACATCATCGGCGGCCGGAATGCTGCTCACCTCATCGAGTCTAAGTCGAGACGGTCGACTCGTAACATGTGTTTCGTGGAGACCCACCGGCAGTCGGCGCCGCTCGTCGGGACCGTGCTGGACGGTCGGTACCGAGTCGACAACATGATCGCCACCGGCGGCACGAGCTCCGTGTACCGCGGACTGGACCTTCGTCTCGACCGTCCAGTGGCACTCAAGATCATGGAATTCCGCTACGCGGGCGACCAACAGTTCCTCACACGTTTTCAGCGCGAGGCGCGCGCGGTGGCCCGCCTCAAGGATCCCGGCCTCGTCGCCGTCTACGACCAGGGCGCTGGAACACCCGGCAGGCAGGCCCCTTACCTCGTGATGGAGCTCGTCGAGGGCGGCACCCTGCGAGAGCTGTTGCGCGAGCGCGGACCGATGCCACCGCATGCCGTCGCCGCGGTGCTCAAACCGGTACTCGGTGGGTTGGCGGTCGCGCACGCGGCCGGTCTGGTGCATCGCGACATCAAGCCCGAGAACGTGTTGATCTCCGACGACGGCGAGGTCAAGATCGCCGACTTCGGGCTGGTTCGCGCGGTCGCCGAAGCCAAGATCACGTCCACCAGCGTCATTCTGGGCACCGCGGCCTACCTGTCACCCGAACAGGTCGGCACCGGTGACGCCGATCCCCGCAGCGATGTGTACTCGGTCGGCATCATGGCCTACGAGCTGCTCACCGGCGTCACGCCGTTCACCGGTGACAATGCGCTCACGGTCGCATACCAACGGATGGACCACGATGTACCCCCGCCGGGAACGGTGATTGCCGGTGTGCCAACACAATTCGATGAACTGGTACTGCACGCCACCGCCCGCGATCCGCAGCGGCGCTACACGGACGCCGGGGACATGGCCGATGATCTCGCCGAGATCGTCGACGACCTCGGCCTGCCGGCCTTCCGCGTGCCTGCACCGAGCAACTCGGCTCAGCACGCTGCGGCGACCACCGTCGTCACCGCCGGCAAACCCCGGCCCGCACCGCAGCACACCCGTGAGCTCACTCTCGGCAACATTCCGCCCCAGGAGCCCGAATATCAGCCGGTGTCAGGACAATTCGCCGGTGTCGACCTCGACGAGTTCTACTGGGCGCGGCAACGCTCCAAGCGCGTGCTGCTGTTCTGGGTGATCGCCGTCATCACGCTGACCGGGCTGGTGGCCGCGGGCTCGTGGACGGTCGGCAGCAATATCGGTGCGCTGCTGTAACTAGTCGCGCAGCATCTCCGCGACGAGGAACGCCAGCTCCAGCGACTGCTGGGTGTTCAGTCGCGGGTCGCAGGTGGTCTCGTAACGCCCGGCCAGGTCCGAATCGGAGATATCCTGAGCGCCGCCGAGGCACTCGGTGACGTTCTCGCCGGTGATCTCGACGTGAATGCCGCCCGGATGCGTGCCCAGCGCGCGGTGCACCTCGAAGAAGCCCTGCACCTCGTCGACGATCCGGTCGAAGTGGCGGGTCTTGTAACCGGTCGACGACTCGTGGGTGTTGCCGTGCATCGGATCGCACTGCCAGATCACCTGATGCCCGGTCGCCTGCACCTTCTCGATGATCGGTGGCAGCAGGTCGCGAACCTTGTTGTTGCCGAAGCGCGTGACCAACGTCAACCGGCCGGGCTCGTTGTTCGGGTCGAGCCGCTCCACGTATTCGACGGCGAGTTCCGGGGTCATCGTGGGGCCGAGCTTCACGCCGATCGGGTTGGCGATCACCTCGGCGAACGCGATGTGTGCTCCGTCGAGCTGGCGGGTGCGCTCGCCCACCCACACGTAGTGCGCGGACAGGTCGAACAGCGCCTGCTCGCCCTCGCTGTTGTCGGCCAGCCGCAGCATCGCCCGCTCGTAGTCGAGCACCAACGCCTCGTGAGACGCGTAGATCTCGGCGGTCTGCAGATTGGGATCGTTGACGCCACACGCGTTCATGAATCGCAGACCGCGGTCGATCTCGCCGGCCAAGGCCTCGTACCTGGCGCCGGCAGGCGACGTCCGGACGAATTCCCGGTTCCAGTCGTGCACGAGGTCCAGGGACGCGAGCCCGCCCGATGTCAGGGCGCGGGTCAGGTTCATCGCGGCACTCGCATTCGCGTACGCGCGCACCAGCCGCGACGCGTCGTGCTCGCGGACCGCGGCGTCGGGAGCGAACCCGTTGATCATGTCGCCGCGGTAGGACTTCAGCCCGAGGGCATCGGTGTCCGACGAGCGCGGCTTGGCGTACTGGCCTGCGATTCGCGCGACCTTGATCACCGGCATGCTCGACCCGTAGGTCAGGACGACGGCCATCTGCAGCAGGGTGCGGATATTGCCCCTGATATGGGGTTCGGTGTTGTCGGCGAACGTCTCGGCGCAGTCGCCGCCCTGGAGCAGGAACGCCTCGCCGCGGGCCACGTCGGCCAGCAGGCTCTTGAGCCGCTCGATCTCAGAGGAAACGGTGATGGGCGGCACGCTCTCCAGGACGGTCCGCATCGCCTTGGCCTGTTCGGCGTCCCAGCTCGGCTGTTGGGCGGCGGGCTTGGCGAGTGCGGTGTCCAGGCGTTGCCGCAGCTCATCAGGCAGCGGCGGCAGCGCAGGCAGCTGGTCGATGGGTACGTCGACGGTCCAGTTCACCCGTCAATGGTAACTGGGCGCCGATAGCGGTTTTCACCGCTGGACTGGCACTTCGCCGGTGGTCATCAACTGGAAGCGCAACAGGTTGTGACGCGCGTCCACCAGGGCGTCGTGGGCGTCGCGCGGTCGCGGCGGCATCCGGGGCGATCCCCTCTCCTCCCAGAACTGCCGCAACTCCCGGGTGAACCGAGGAATCGCAGGCGGCAGGTCGGTCATCGGGCCCCACAACTGACACAGCACGACATGGTCGTAAGCCCCGACCCACGCCCACAGTTCGATCGGCTCGTCACCGTCGACGCCGAAGAAATCTTCCAGCTCCGAGCGGATCTGCCGACGCGAGCGCCATAGCTGCGACGACGGCGAAGGGAGCTTGGGCAGCACGTTCTTGCGCACCCAGCTGCCCGCCTGTTCCGGGTTGAACTCCGTTGAAATACCGTAATATTCGCGACCGTCCTCGGCTGCGACGCCAATGGAGATCAGCTCGATCGTCCGGCCGTTGTCGATGAACTCGGTGTCGTAGAAGTACTTCACGCCCGCGGTACTCCCGCCGCCGCCCGCTCTGGCGCCGGGGCGGCGCGGATCTCGCGGTCCAGTTCCTGGTTCACTTCGGCGTCTTCCGGGAAGCGTGGCTCGCCCGCGATGACGTGCTGCAGCCACAGCTTGGCCTGCACCACCGGTCGTCGCAGCCGACGTTCGCGCTCCAGCGCGCGGTGCATCTTCCTCGGGCGGTCGCCGTATCGCCATCGGGCCCACGGCGCGTGTGGGCGGGACAGCCGGATCGCTCCGATGAAGAGCAGCGGGGTGATGAACATCCCCACCAACCCGGTCCAGACCTTGCCCTTGAGCAACACGACGACCGCCAGCATCAACGTGAGCGCTGCAAGGGCGATCACGCTGGCCCTCGCCTCGAACGAGTGGTCGTTGCGCCAGATCCCGATATCGAAGAAAGACAGCGGGTTGAACCCCAGGACGAGCAGACCCGCCACGGCGACGGCAGCGAATACCGCGTCGACCGAAGTTCGCCCGTCCTCGGCCCAATAAACGTCCTGCAAGTGCAGGATCAGCGCGAACTCATCGAGCACCAGTGCGGCTCCGATTCCGAAAAAGGTTGCCGCGACCGTGAATTCGGGTACCCCCCCGTTGACCGCCAAAGTCACCATCGACACACCGGAGATCATGACGAGTATCACGCCGATAACCACGTGGTGGATGTGCAGTCCGCCGCCTGCAGAAATGTTGCGCGGCTGCCACCACTTGCGGGGCGCGTCGGAGTCGGCATGGCTGCGGATGTACCGCACGATCGTGCGCGTCACAAAGAACGTGAGAATGAACGCGACCAGGCAGAACACCAGCGGTATTCGGCTATGTGGAATGCCGAAGTCGAGGTCGAACGTCGCGCGCACGGTCGAAAACTTACGCCGACCTGCGCGTGTCACGCCCGGGATACCCTCCGACGCGCCGGTGGCCACCGATAGTCTGGTCGCGAAATGAGTATTCGGCGGTCTCCCGGCATGCCTGATTGGGGACGAATGCTCGCCTGGCGGCTGGTTCAGCTGCTCACCGTGGCGGCATTGGTCTGGGCCGGCTGGCGGCTGCTGGGCCACACCCCGTACCGCATCGATATCGACGTCTACCGGATGGGCGGGCAGGCCTGGCTCGACGGCCGGCCGCTGTATGCCGACGGTGTCATGTTCAACACTCGCGGCGGGCTCGACCTGCCCTTCACCTACCCGCCGCTGGCGGCCGTCCTGTTCGCGCCGTTCGCGCTCCTGTCGCTGGACGGTGCGAGCATCGCCATCACGCTGGCCACACTGCTTCTGCTGATCGTCGCGACGACCATCCTGCTGACTCGACTGGACGTATGGCCGGATCCGGCGGACGGCAAGAGCGCTGTCACCTCGGAGCCGGCATGGCTGCGCCGGACCTGGCTGGCCGCGGCGATCGTGGCGCCCGCGGTCATCTACTTCGAACCGATCCGGTCGAACTTCGACTTCGGCCAGATCAACGTGGTGTTGATGACCCTGGTCATCGCCGATTGCGTCCCGCGCAAGACACCGTGGCCGCGCGGCATGCTGTTGGGGCTGGCGATCGCCCTCAAACTCACCCCTGCGGTGTTCCTGCTGTACTTCGTCCTGCGTCGGGACACCCGCGCGCTGCTGGTCACCGCAGCGTCTGCCGCTGCCGCCACGCTGGCCGGGGTGGCGTTCGCCTGGCGCGACTCGTTCGAGTACTGGACGGAAACTGTGCGCAACACCGACCGCATCGGCACCGCGACGCTGAACACCAACCAGAACATCGCCGGCGCCCTGGCTCGGTTGGGCCTCGGCGAAGGCATGCGATTCGTGTTGTGGACCGTCGCCTGTTTCGCGGTGCTGGCGCTGACGGTGTGGGCCGTGCGACGCGTCTTGAAGGCCGAGCAACCGGTGCTCGCCCTGATCTGCGTGGCGATGTTCGGGCTGGTGGTGTCGCCGGTCTCCTGGTCGCATCATTGGGTGTGGGTGCTGCCCACCGTGCTGGTCACCGGCATCGCGGCCTACCGCCAGCGGCACGTGGCCCTGGGGGTTGTCGCCGCGGCGGGCGTCGCGCTGATGATCTGGACCCCGATCCCGCTGATGCCCGAACACCAGGAAACCGCGGCGTCGCTTTGGCGGCAGCTGGCCGGCGGTTCCTACGTGTGGTGGGCGATCGCGGTGATTGTCGTGTCAGGCACGATGTCGTGGCGCCAGACCCAGGGCTCCGATGCCGCGGTCGACGAAGCGCGTGTTCCCGCGGTCAACTAACCGGCGGCAACTTCGGGCATACGGGCGGACGGCTTCGCGGTGGGCTCCGCCTTGCCTTCCTTGACATCGGCGGCGTACAGGTCGACGTACTCCTGCCCGGACAGGCGCATCAGCTCGTACATCACCTCGTCGATGACGGCCCGCTCGATGAACCGGTTGCCTGCCAGGCCCTCGAACCGGCTGAAGTCCATGGGCTTGCCGAACTTCACCGTGACCCGGCCGAATCGCCACATCTTGCTGCCAGGCGGATTGACGGAATCCGTGCCGATCATCGCGACCGGAATCACCGGGACACCCGTCTCCAGCGCCAGTCGCGCCAGCCCTGTCTTGCCCTTGTAGAGCCGTCCGTCGGGTGAGCGGGTGCCCTCGGGATACATACCGAGCAGCTTGCCCTCACCGAGCACCCGCGCCGCGGTGGTCAACGCGGCCTGCGCACTGTCGGCGTCGGAACGGTCGATCGGCACCTGGCCCGCGGCGGTGTAGAACCACCGCTGGAACCACCCTTTGAGCCCCGTTCCGGTGAAGTACTCGGCCTTGGCCAGGAAGGTGATCCGGCGGCGGACCACAAGAGGCTTGAAGAAGCTATCGGCAACGGCTAGGTGGTTGCTGGCGAGGATCGCGGGTCCCGAGCGCGGAACATACTCCAGCCCTTCGACTTTCGGCCGGCCCAGCAACGACAGCAAAGGACCCATGAAGATGTACTTGAACAGCCAATACCACATGGGCCCCTCCTGATGATCGAACACACCTCGGTGTTCTGCGACAACTGTACCCACGCACCGGGCATGCGACCACAGCGCAGCCTCGGCGCGAGATTGAACTCAGCTAGTCCTCGACCGTTACCGGAATGTGCTGATAGCGCCCGGGTCCCGGTGGTGCGGGCCCGTCATTGTTGGGCGGTTCCGGCGGCGACGGCGGCCCGTCCGGAGGCGGAGGCGGTGCGCCACCCGACTGTCCGGAATGCGCAGTGTCCTCGATGAGCGCCCGCACCACGGTGAGCAGCGCGACGCTGTGATCAGCGATGACCGTCAGCAATGGATGCTGTTCGCCCGACGCCAGCGCGGCCAGTGCGCACACCGGGCACCACACCTGCTGGCACTTCCCGGGGGTGGCGTCTGGGGCGGCCGCACGCGCCGCGGCCATGCGCAGCGCGGGGTCGAGTCGATCCAGGATGGTCTGCGCCAGCTGCCGCAACTCCGGACCGATGTCGGAGTGTTCGCCGTTCACTGAGGCCACACCTCCGGATTCGGTCGGAACCGCACTGTCAGTTCACTGCCTCGCAGCTGCGCGTCGATCACGATGCAACGACGTAGTACCGAAGCGAGTCGAACACGGCGTCGCATCCCGCCGACACCGATGATCAAGTCGTCGTCGACCCGTCCGAGCGCGAGGGCGGTTGAGTCGACCTGCGGCAACTCTAGCCGCAGTCGGTAGACGGCTTCGAGACCGGATCCGGATTCCCTGTCCACGATCGGCCGCAGCGGACCAGGGGGCGGTGAACCGTCGCGCCTGCGTGCGGCGTCCAGCAGCTCGCCAAGTGCTTTCGGACCGATCGGCTCGCCGGCCAGGTGCGGAACGAGGACGAGCTGCACGTCGCCGATCATGCTGTCCAATTCGTCGAGCACCGACTGCTGCTCGGAGATCCGTTCGGAGTACCAGTCAAACGCGGGATGATCGGGCAGGTTGCGGTACTCGTATGAATCGTCCTGCACCAGAATCTGGTTGACGATCAACTCGTCGATCCGAACGCCCATCAACGCCAGCGAGCCCAGCGTGCGGGCCGCCTCGGCGGCGACCACCCGTTCAGCGGTCATCACCAGATGGGCGCTGAGTACGGACCCGTCGGTGAGCAGCGCGCTCAACCGCTCGGTGCCCGCGCCGATGCGTTCCACGAGTCCCACGACCGCAGCCGAACGAGCGTCGTCGGTGCCGGACAGCCGGCGGTGCCGGGGCCAGGCGCGCTCCAGGTAAAGCGCGAACGTCGCGGGCAGCGTGAGCATGCGCAGCGCATCGGCGGTCGACGCGCAGTCCACCACGACGTGATCCCACTGACCAGCTGCCGCCAGCTCGCCGACCTCGTGCAAACCGAGCACTTCCTGGATACCCGGCAGCGCTGAAAGTTCTTCGGGGGCAACGCTTCCCAGATCCGACTCGGGAAATCTGCCGGCCAGCATCCCGGCGATCTCGCGCCAGTGCGTCTCCAGCAGTGCCAGCGTGTCGAGCGCCAACGCGTCGAGGAGACCACCCGCGTCGGTGCCGTTGTCAAGGTCGGCGAAGACCCTGGTGGGTTTCCGTCGCCCGGTCGGAGTGATTTGCGCGCCCAGGACGTCACCGATCGAGTGCGCCTGATCCGTCGACACGAGCAGCACCCGCATGCCCGCGCGGGCGTCGCGCACGGCGGTGGCGGTGGCCAGAGTCGACTTCCCGACACCGCCCTTACCGACGAAGAGACTGATCCGAGCCACCGGCGGGCCCGGATTCACACCGCGAGGGGGTGGCGGAAGGTCACTCAGCCTCGGCTCGTTTCTTGAGGTCCTTCAACGCGGTGTCGGTGAGCCGCCGTTCGGCCTTGCGCTTCAGCAGCCCGATCATGGGGATGATCAGGTCGACCGACAGCTCATAGGTAACGTCGGTTCCAGACCCCTTGGGCGACAACCGATATGCGCCGTTCAACGACTTGAGCAGCGAACTGGACACCAAGGTCCACTCCACCGAGCCGCGGTCGACCTGCTTCCAGTCGTATGCCAGAACCATCGTGTCCTTGAGCACGGCCGCGTCCAACACCAGTCGCGCCGTCTTGGGATACCCCTCCGGACCTGCCTCGAGGACCTCGCAGTCCTTGTACTCGTTGACCCACTCCGGATAGGACGCGATGTCGGCGATGACACCCATCACCCTCGACGGGTCGGCATCGATGTAGATGGTCTGCGCCGTCTTGTCCGCCACTGCCTTCTTCTCCGTCTATCTGCCGATGGCCCAGAATCTACCCCGCGCGGCGGCGTTGGGCCCAAGTCTCACGCCAGCCGGGATACCCCGACCGGGCGCGTCGCCTCCAGGCGCCGCTTCACCTCGAACGCCATGTCTTTGCCCGCTACCCGGCGCTGATGGTTCATTTTGGCGAGGTTCATCTTCGCCAGCTGCCAGGCCGCCACGCCCGACGGTTCAGCATGCAGGAAATAATGCAGGATCACCCCGTCCAGGGCGGGCTGCAGCCAGACTTCCATCGTGCCGGTGAGCGCGCCGGCGACTGTCCACCGGTGACCGACCTCGCCGCGGTCCTCCACCACGGTCAGCCGCAGGTCGGGCCACCAGCGGCGCCAGTTCGCGGGGTCGCCGACCGCCGTTCCCACCTCGGCGGGGTCAGCGGAGACAAACGTCTCGTCGGCGATCTGGATGCTGTGCATGGCCTACAAGCTATACATGCGTGCCCCGGTCGGTGTCGACGGTGGCCGACTACGCTATTGAGCGGCAAAGCCGCTAGTCGAGAGGCCATGATCGTGCGCGAGTTCAGTGTCCCCGCCTCATTCACCGTGGGTGAGTATGACAATGTCGTCAGCTCCGTCTTCAGCCACGAGCGCGACGATCCCGACCACGTGATCTTCCAGCGCCTCGTCGACGGCGTATGGACCGACGTCACGTGCAAGGAGGCCGCCGATCAGATCCGTTCGGCGGCACTGGGGTTGATCGCCGAGGGTGTGGCCCCCGGTGATCGCGTCGCCGTCCTGTCGGCCACCCGCTACGAGTGGCCGATCCTGGACTTCGCGATTCTCGCCGCGGGTGCGGTGACGGTGCCGATCTATGAGACCAGCTCCGCCGAGCAGGTGAAATACGTACTCGAGAATTCCGGCGCGGTGCTGATATTCGCCGAGTCCGACGCTCACGCCGACAAGATCGAGCAGTTCAAGGGCGAGGTGCCCTCGTTGCGCACGGTGCTGCGGATCGACGGTTCGGATACGCCCGCGCTCGACGCGCTCGCCGCGGCGGGCGCGTCGGTGGACGCCAAACAGCTCGATGACCGCCTGGCCGGCGTGAAGTCCTCCGACCCCGCGACGCTGATCTACACGTCGGGCACCACCGGCAGACCGAAAGGCTGCCAACTCACCCATTCCAACCTGCTCTACGAGATCCGCGGCGCCAAGGACTGCTTCCCCACGCACCTGGCCAAGGGCGAACGGATGCTGGTGTTCCTGCCGCTCGCGCACGTACTGGCCCGCGCGATCACCGTCGCCGCGTTCACCAACAAGGTGACGCTCGGGTTCACCAGCGACATCAAGAACCTCGTGCCGACGTTCGCGGTCTTCAAGCCGACGTTGGTGGTGTCGGTGCCGCGGGTGTTCGAAAAGGTGTACAACACCGCCGAGCAGAACGCCGAAAGTGGCGGCAAGGGCAAGATTTTCACGGCCGCCGCCGACACCGCGATCGAGTGGAGCAAGGCGCAGGACACCGGCGGCCCCGGTCTTGTGCTCAAACTCAAGCACGCGCTGTTCGACAAGCTGGTCTACGGCAAGCTCCGGGCCGCACTCGGCGGCGAATGTCACGCCGCGATTTCCGGCGGCGCCCCGCTTGGTGCACGGCTGGGCCACTTCTACCGCGGCGTCGGGCTCTCGATCTACGAGGGCTACGGGCTCACCGAGACCAGCGCGGCCATCACCGTGAACCGCGTCGGCGACCTGCGCGTGGGTTCGGTCGGCAAGCTGCTGCCCGGCAACAGTATGAAGCTCGGTGAGGACGGCGAGCTGCTGGTCAAGGGCGGCGTCGTGTTCAGCGGCTACTGGCGCAACGAAGCCGAGACCAACGCGGTGTTCTCCGACGGCTGGTTCCACACCGGCGATCTGGGCGCCATCGACGACGACGGCTTCCTGACGATCATCGGTCGCAAGAAGGAGATCATCGTCACCGCCGGCGGCAAGAACGTCGCACCCGCCATCCTCGAAGACCGGCTGCGGGCCCACCCGTTGATCAGTCAGGCGATGGCGGTCGGTGACGCGAAACCTTTCATCGCAGCGCTCATCACGATTGACCCCGAGGCGTTCGACGGCTGGAAGGACCGCAACGGAAAAAACGCGGGCGCGTCGGTCGGTGACCTGGCCACCGACCCCGACCTGGTCGCCGAGATCGACCTGGCCGTCAAGGAGGCCAACGAGGCCGTGTCCAAGGCCGAGGCGATCCGCAAGTTCCGGATCCTGGGCGTGGACTTCACCGAGGACACCGGCGAACTGACCCCGACGATGAAGGTCAAGCGCAAGGTGGTGGCCGAGAAGTTCGCCACCGATATCGAGGGTTTGTACGCGAAGGACTAGAGCAGGTCGGACAACTTGGCGGCCTGGTCCTTCCACTGCCAGTTGTCGACGGCCCAGCGCCGACCGGCCGCCCCCATCCGGGCCGCCCGGTCGGGATCGGCGAGCAGATCGCTCACGGTCGCCGCGATCGCGCCGACGTCCCAGCCGTCGACCACCACCCCGGTCTCGCCGTCGAGCACGGTCTCGGGCGCACCGCCTGACCGGCCGGCGACCACGGGCACTCCGCACGCCGACGCCTCCAGGTAGACGATGCCCAGACCTTCGACGTCCAGGCCGGCTCCCCTGGTCCGGCACGGCATCGCGAACACGTCAGCCATCGCATGATGGGCCGGCAGTTCCTCGCCAGGCACGCCGTCGGTGAACACCACATGGTCGGACACCCCGAAGTCCTGCGCGAGGCCCCGCAGGGATTTTCCGTAGGGGCCGCCGCCGACGATCACCAGAGCGGCACCGTGCACACGTTGCCGGATGGCGGGCAGCGCCCGGATCAACATGTCCTGGCCCTTGCGCGGCACCAGTCGCGACAGACAGACCACGACGGGGCGACCGCCCAGCCCGTAGCGGGCCCGCATCTGCGCGCGTGCGATCTCGTCGGGCACGAACCGCTCGGTGTCCACACCCGGCGGCAGATGCTCGAGTGCCGCATGCGGACCGAACGCCGACGCGAACCGCCGCCTGGTGTAGCGGCTGACGTAAGTCACCGCGTCGGTCCCGGATCCAATGCGCCGCAACGCCGTTCGGGCCAGCGGGAGCATCGACCATCCCACCTCGTGGCCATGGGTGCTCGCGATCACCCGGGCGGCGCCCGCGTCGCGAGCCAGTGACGCCATCAACGCCAGCGGTGCCGCCGCGCCGAACCACACGGTCTCGGCGTTGTGAAGCTTGATGAGTCGCCGCATCCGACCCGCGACCGACGGTTCGGGCAGCATCAGCGTGGTCGGATGCCGCACCACCTCGTAGTCGGCGGCCCGGTCGAACTCGTCGGAGCCCTTCCACTTCGGTGCGTACACCGTCAAAGTGTGGGCACCCGCGTCGACCAGGTGGCCCACGAATTCCTGGAGGTACGACTGAATGCCGCCACGTCTGGGCGGAAAATCGTTGGTAACCAGCAGGACCCGACTCATAGCCCGTCAGGCTATTCCCTCTAGCGCCCGGGTGGGCGGTCCCCCCAGGTCAGCCACTGCCGCCATGCGGCCAGCACTGCGGCGAGGTCGGTTCCGAGGGCGTCTTGCACCGCGGTGGCGACGTCGGGGTGGCCGTGTCCGCCGGCGCGCACGTAGAGGTCCTTCAGTGCTGCGGTGCCGTAGGTGTCGGCCACGAACCGGCTGAACCACCAGGCGCGGTCGTAGGCCAGCGAGCGGTCGGGCCCGCTGAGCTCCGCCTCGGTCGGCAGTCCTGCCCCTGCCATAGCGGCGGCGTGGGTGGGCAGCGGCGTGGGAGGGCGAGCGACGAAGTCGGCAACGCCCTCGGTGAGCCACTGCGGTGCATCGGCTGCGGTCGCGTGACGTGCCGCGTAGTGGAACAGTTCGTGGCGCAAGACGATTCGCAGCGATTCATCGCTCATCTGCGCAGCGCCGGGTGCGAACACGATTCGTTCGCCGGTGGTGGTGGCCGCGGTGTGAGAGTCGCCGCCGCCGACCGCCGCGAACTGTTCGTCGGTGCCGGTCGCCACCAGGACGATCTCGCGCGGCCAGTCAGGTCCCCAGAAGCCGGTGACGGCGTCCGCCGCGTCGTCGAGATGCGCGGAGATGCGCCGCAGCAGGGGGGCGGTGCGCTCACCAAGACCGACCAGGCGCACGGTGCGGCCGTCTCGCAGCGTCTGCGTGGTCGGCGCCGAGGAGGGCGTGCTGAGGGACGCCGGTGCGGCCATCGGCGGATCGGGCTGAGTTGGTCCGGCATTGCCAAGTAGAAGCAGTCCGCAGACCAGTTCGGCGATCAGGACCGCGGCGAGAGTGGTTCTCGTCTTTGCATGCGAGAGGCGATCTGCCACTCGCCGGCGCTGGTTCTCCAGGGTCAGTAGCGGCGGACGTTGTAGATCGGCGCGTTGTCCACTGGGGCGACGCGCACCGGCGTGCCATAGGTCGAGGCGTGAACCATCATGCCGTTGCCGATGTAGATCGCGGTGTGCGATGCGTCGGAGTAGTAGTTGACGACGTCACCCGGTTGCATCTGGTCTACCGAGACCGGCGATCCGCCGTTGGCCAGCGCCTGGCTGGAGTGCGGCAGCGAGATGCCCGCCTGCTGGAACGACCACTGCACCAGCCCGGAGCAGTCGAACGCGTTGGGGCCGGATCCGCCCCACGAGTAAGGCGATCCGATGCGGCTCAATGCGGCCTGGATGACGGTGGTGCCGTGGCCGCCGACTGGCGGGGCCATGTCACCGGGCGGAACGCCGGGGGCCGGAACAGCGCCGGCGGGCGGCGGAGCGATGCCAGGAGGAGCGGCGGCGAGTATCGCGGGATCGCCCGGGGGCGCCGGAGCGGGCGGCGGCGGGATCGGGGGCACGGGCGGCATGGCGGCCAGGGCCTCGCGCTGGTTCGGCGTCAACGCCTCGTACTGCGACTTGACGGTCGCGATCTCGACCTGCAGCTTGCTCTGCTTGGACTGCAGATCAGCACGGACGGCGGCAGCCTGCTCGGCGGCGGTCTTCGCCGCGGCGGCCGACTTCGCCGATGCTTCCTCGGCGGCGGCTGCCCGTGCGCTGGCCTCCCGGAAGCTCTTCATCTGTGACGATATTTCAGCGGCCATCACGCGCTGTACCGACATCTGATCGATGAGACCCTGCGGCGACGAGGCTGTCAGCAGGGCGTTCATGCCGTCGGGCCGGCCACCCATGTACTGCGACGCGGCGATCTTGTCGACACCGATCTGGAATGTCACCAGTGCAGACCTGGCGGAATCCAGCGCACCGGCGTCGGCGGCGTGCTTGGCCTCCGCGGCCTCTTGCGCAGCCAGTTTGTCGTTCAGATCCAGTTGCGCGGAGTGCATGGCCTCGGTCGTCTGCTCGGCCTGCCGCGACAGTTCATTGAGCTTCGCCAGCGCGTCATCGGCGGGATCGGCCTGCACACCCGAGGCGAGAAGTCCGCCGAACACCATGAGGCCGGCTATCACACCGATACCGGGTCGCTTAAGAACACGAGTGAACCATTGCGTGCGGTCGAGCCTCAAGATTGCGTCCTTCAACTGCCGTGACGGGCCGTGTCGAGCTGCGCTTAGGTCTCAGACAGGTTACGAAACGGCATCGCCCTTGTCCAACAGAAGACGCAAATTTAACAGGCGACGCCACATCTGCAACAACCGGCCCACCTGTAGCGTGTTGTCACGCAACGCCAGAGTTATTGCGGCCGTGGATCGGAACGAGTCGAAGACGTGGCGCCAACCCCACGTCAGCGAGCACTTCGAGCGCTCGGCGTTCGTCGTCGAGCAAAGTTTCGGGGACGCCGAGTAGGACACTGACGACGCAGTCCTGACAACCGGGGCCCCGCACTGCGCAGTCATCGCAGTCGATGGTGACGGTGCCCGTGTCGGGCACCTCGTCGTTATCAAACATTCCGCAGTCCTCCTGCTCGGTGTTGCCCGCACGGTATCCGCGGGCACCGACATTTACGTTTGGTGTGTGCCGCGGGCGGCGTGGCAAAGCCCAGCCTGGCGGCATTTGTCGGTCCGGTTCCCTACCGTCAGCGCATGGGCCAGCTCAGCTTCGCTGACGTCGAGCCATTGGCTTTCAACACTGATGTGTCGTTGCGCGAAACCACGTTCGTCGTCGTCGACCTCGAGACCACGGGCGGCCGCGCCAGCGGCGAGAACCACGACGCCATCACCGAGATCGGCGCGGTCAAGGTGCGCGGCGGCATGGTGCTTGGCGAGCTCGCCACCCTGGTCGACCCGGGCCGCAGCATCCCACCCCAGATCGTGTCGCTGACCGGCATCACCACGGCCATGGTGTGCGATGCCCCGACGATCGACTCGGTACTCCCCTCGTTTCTCGAATTCGCGCGCGGAGCGGTGCTGGTCGCCCACAACGCCGGCTTCGACGTCGGGTTCCTGCGCGCGGCCGCCGAGCGCGCCGAGATCGCCTGGCCCCGGCCGCCGGTGTTGTGCACGGTGCGCCTGGCGCGACGCGTGCTCACCCGCGACGAGGCACCCAGCGTGCGCCTGTCGGCGCTGGCCCGGCTGTTCAGGGCGTCCACCACCCCGACGCACCGCGCCCTCGACGACGCCCGCGCCACCGTCGACGTGCTGCACGGGCTCATCGAGCGCGTCGGCAACCAAGGCGTACACACCTATACCGAGCTGCGGTCGTACCTGCCCGACGTGTCACCCGCTCAGCGCCGCAACCGCCATCTCGCCTCATCACTGCCCCGGCGGCCCGGCGTCTACCTGTTCCGCGGGCCCGCGTCGGAAGTCTTGTATGTGGGCACGGCCGTCGATCTGCGCCGTCGGGTCGGCCAGTACTTCAACGGCGCGGACCCACGCACCCGCATCAAGGAGATGGCGTCGCTGGCCACGGCGGTCGACCATGTCGAGTGCGCGCACGATCTGGAGGCCGGTGTGCGAGAACTCCGGCTGCTCGCCGCGCACTCACCGCCCTACAACCGCCGATCGAAATTCCCGCACCGGTGGTGGTGGGTGGTGCTGACCGACGAGGCGTTCCCACGTTTTTCTGTCGTGCGTTCGCCAAAGCACGCGTCCGCCGTCGGCCCGTTTCGCGCCCGCGCCGACGCGGTACAGACCGCCGCATTGCTGGCCCGCTTCACCGGCGTGCGGACCTGCTCGGCAAGGCTGGGCCGCGCGGCGCTGCACGGTCCGAAGTGCCCCGAACACGAAGTCTCACCGTGCCCCGCGCCGCGCGACATCAACGCCGCCGAATACGCCGGCGCGCCGACGCGGGCCCGCGACCTGATCGAAGGCGCCGACAGCAGCGCGCTGGCCGACGTGCTGTCGCACATCACCGACCTCGCGGGCCGCGCGCGCTACGAAACCGCTGCGCGGCTGAGGGATCACGCCGCCACCGCCATCGACGTGCTCTGGCGTGGCCAGCGGCTACGCGCACTTGCCGACGTCAGCGAGATCGTCGCGGCGCGTCCGGACGGCGCCGGCGGCTGGCGCCTCGCCGTGATCCGTCACGGGCAGCTGGCGTCGGCGGGCAATGCACTGCGCGGCGTTCCGCCCATGCCGGTCGTGGACGCGATTTGCGCTGGCGCACAAGCGATTCTGCCGAGTCAGGCGCCACTCGGCGGTGCACTCGTCGAGGAGACTGCGCTCATCGCACGCTGGCTCTCCCAGCCGGGCGTCCGGATCGTGCGCGCGGAAGCCGGTTACGCCTCACCGGCGGGCTCGGCGGGTCGATTCTCGGGCTGGGCCGCGGCGGCGCGGTCGGCGCGCGTCGCGGCTGAGCAACTGACCGAAACCCGTTCCGAATCAGAGCTTTTGACCGAACCCCACCCAACGCGCGAGCAGCTTTTCGGCCGCACCCGAGTCGATGGTCTCGGTGGCTCTGGCCAGACCCGACTCCCACGCGGGCACCCACTTGGCGTCGCTGGCTAGACCGGCGTGCGCCACCATCGCGCCGGCGGCATTGAGCACCACAGCGTCTCGCACCGGCCCCTTCTCACCGCCGAGTACCGCCCGCACCGACTCGGCGTTCGCCTCCGCGTCTCCGCCGATGAGCTCGGACAGTTGCGCGCGGGCGAACCCGAACGCCATCGGATCGAACGTCAGCCGCTCGACGGTGCCGGCCTGAACGCGCCAGATGGTGCTCGTCGTGGTGGTGGTCAGCTCGTCAAGGCCGTCGTCGCCATGCACCACGAGCACGCTGGAGCGGCGGGCGGCGAACACTCCGGCCATCACCTCGGCCAGGTCCGCCCACGCGCAGCCGATCAGACCGGCCCGCGGCGACGCCGGATTCGTCAGCGGCCCAAGCAGATTGAAAACAGTGGGCACACCGATCTCACGCCGCACAACTCCGGCATGCCGGTAGGACGGATGGAATTGCGGCGCGAAACAGAATCCGATACCGACCTCGGCGACGCTGCGGGCGACATCCTCGGGACCCAGGTCGATCCGCACCCCGAGCGCCTCCAGAGTGTCGGCACCACCTGAGAGTGACGACGCGGCCCGGTTGCCGTGCTTGACCACCGGCACACCGGCGGCGGCCACGACGATCGCGGCCATCGTGGACAGGTTCACCGTGTTGGAGCCGTCGCCACCGGTACCGACCACGTCGACGGTCTCGTTGCCGATCGTCTCCGTCGGAACTCGGCGCGCATGTTTGAGCATGATGTCGGCCATCTCGGCCACTTCTGCGGGCGTCGGGCGCTTCATTTTCATCGACACGCCGAAGGCGGCGATCTGAGCTGGAGTGGCCGCACCGGTCATGATCTGATCCATCGCCCAGCCGGCCTGGCCGGTCTCGAGCGCCTGACCTGTGGTTAGGCGGCCGAGGAGTTGTGGCCAGGTGGGGGAATCAGCGGAAGTCACGCGCTGATTATGACCAATTGCTCACCCGGGTGGAGTTCAACAACTACAAAGCGTCATACTTGCTTCTGTGACGAGCGCTGTAGGCACCTCGGGGACCGCTATCACGTCGCGAGTTCATTCCCTGAACCGGCCGAACATGGTCAGTGTCGGAACGATCGTCTGGCTCTCCAGCGAGCTGATGTTCTTTGCCGGGCTGTTCGCGATGTACTTCACCGCCCGCTCGCAGGCCGGGGGCAACTGGCCACCCGAGCCGACCGAGCTGAACCTCGTCCAGGCCGTTCCGGTGACGCTGGTGCTGATCGCCTCGTCGTTCACCTGCCAGATGGGCGTGTTCGCCGCCGAGCGCGGTGACGTCTTCGGGCTGCGTCGCTGGTATGTCATCACGTTCCTGATGGGCCTGTTCTTCGTCCTCGGCCAGGGCTACGAATACATCGAGCTGGTCAAACACGGCACCACCTTGTCCAGCAGCGCCTACGGGTCGGTCTTCTACCTGGCCACCGGATTCCACGGCCTGCACGTCATCGGCGGCCTCGTCGCCTTCATCTTCCTGCTGGCCCGAACCAGGATGAGTAAGTTCACGCCTGCTCAGGCCACCGCGGCGATAGTCGTCTCGTACTACTGGCACTTCGTCGACATCGTGTGGATTGCCCTGTTCGCCGTCATTTACTTCGTTCGGTGATCGGCTCGCCGATGCGTCCGTTGAGGGGTTCGAAGAGAAGGGGTTCGATGACCGAGAAGGCCACCGGAACCGGCAAACCGGCGACGATCAAGCGCCGGCGGCTGCGCCGCCGCCTGTCAGCGGCGATGCTTCTGCTCGTCGGGCTGGGGGTCGCCGGTGGTCTGGCGGCCACGCTGACCCCGACCCCGCAGGTCGCGGTCGCCGACGAGTCGCAGTCGGCGCTGCTGCGCACCGGTAAGGAACTGTTCGACACCTCTTGCATCACGTGCCACGGCGCGAACCTGCAGGGTGTGGCCGACCGCGGACCCAGCCTCATCGGTGTCGGCGAGGCCGCCGTCTACTTCCAGGTGTCCACCGGACGCATGCCTGCCATGCGTGGCGAGGCCCAGGCACCGCAGAAGCCCCCGCAGTTCGACGCCGAGCAGATCGATGCCCTCGGCGCATTCGTGCAGGCCAACGGTGGCGGACCGGTTGTTCCGCGCGACGAGAACGGGGCTATCGCCAACGAGTCGCTGCTGGGCAGCGACGTCGCCCGCGGCGGTGACCTGTTCCGGCTGAACTGCTCGTCGTGCCACAACTTCACGGGTAAGGGCGGCGCGTTGTCGTCGGGTAAGTACGCACCCGCCCTGGCGGGCGCCGATCCGGCCCAGATCTACACCGCGATGCTGACCGGACCCCAGAACATGCCCAAGTTCTCCGATCGGCAGCTGTCGCCGGAGGAAAAGCGCGACATCGTCGCCTACGTCCGGATGGCCAGCACGGCTCCTGACCCGGGTGGCTACGGCCTCGGTGGCCTCGGCCCGACGTCCGAGGGCATGGCGATCTGGATTATCGGCATAGTGGCCGTCGTCATCGTGGCCCTGTGGATCGGAGCGCGAGCATGAGCGACGGCAACGACGGCACCGGCAAGGGCACCGACACCCCCGGCCAGCAAGGCGTTCCCGGTCAGCCGACCGACGCCGAACTCGCCGCGATGTCGCGTGAGGAACTGCTGGAGCTCGGCGGCAAGCTCGACGGTGTCGAGATCGTCTACAAGGACGACCGCTGGCCGGTTCCCGGCACCAAGGCCGAGAAGCGCGCCGAGCGCCTGGTCGCGTATTGGTTGATGCTGGGCGGCCTGTCGGGCCTGGCGCTGCTGGTCGTTTTCCTGTTCTGGCCGTGGGAGTACCGCAGCGGAGCCGAAGAAGGCCACCTTTGGTACGACCTCGCCACTCCGATGTACGGATTGACGTTCGGTCTGTCGATCCTGGCGATCGGCATTGGCGCCGTGCTGTACCAGAAGAAGTTCATCCCCGAGGAGATCTCGATCCAGGAGCGCCACGACGGCGCCTCCCCCGACATCCACCGAAAGACGGTGGTGGCCAACCTGTCCGACGCGCTCGAAGCGTCAACGCTGAAGCGGCGCAAATTGATCGGCCTGTCGCTCGGAGTCGGCCTCGGCGCGTTCGGCCTCGGCACCCTGGTGGCCTTCGCCGGTGGTCTGATCAAGAATCCGTGGAAACCGGTGGTGCAGACCGCCGAAGGCAAGAAGGCCGTGCTCTGGACGTCCGGTTGGACGCCGCGCTTCAAGGGCGAGACCATCTTCCTTGCCCGCGCAACCGGCAACGGCACCTACGCCAAGATGCGCCCTGAGGACATCGACGCCGGCGGAATGGAGACCGTGTTCCCGTGGCGTGAGGCCGACGGTGACGGCACCACTGTCGAGTCGCATCACCGGCTGGCCGAAATCACCATGGGCGTGCGCAACCCGGTCATGCTGATCCGCATCAAGCCGGTCGACTTGCCCCGGGTCGTCAAGCGAAAGAACCAGGAGAGCTTCAACTTCGGGGATCTGTTCGCCTACACCAAGGTTTGCTCGCACCTCGGCTGCCCGTCATCGCTCTACGAGCAGCAGACCTACCGCATTCTCTGCCCGTGCCACCAGTCGCAATTTGACGCGTTGCACTTTGCGAAACCCATATTCGGCCCGGCTGCGCGCGCGCTGGCGCAGTTGCCCATCACCATTGATCAGGACGGATACCTGGTCGCCAACGGCGACTTCATCCAACCCGTCGGCCCGGCATTCTGGGAGCAAACAAATTGAGTCCGAAACTGCCAAAACCACCGAATATGGCCGAGGTCGCGGCCGGCCAAGGCGACGCCATCGATTCGCGCTATCACCCATCAGCCGCGGTGCGCCGGCAGCTGAACAAGGTGTTTCCCACCCACTGGTCGTTCCTGCTGGGTGAAATCGCGCTGTACAGCTTCATCGTGCTGTTGCTCACCGGCGTGTACCTGAGCCTGTTCTTCGATCCGTCGATGGCCGAAATCGTCTACGACGGTGTGTATCAGCCGCTGCGCGGTATCGAGATGTCGAAGGCCTACGCGTCGACACTCGACATCAGCTTCGAGGTGCGCGGCGGGCTGTTCGTCCGCCAGGTCCACCACTGGGCGGCGCTGCTGTTCGCCGCGTCGATCATGGTGCACCTCGCCCGCATCTTCTTCACCGGCGCATTCCGCCGTCCCCGCGAGGCCAACTGGGTCATCGGCTCCCTGCTGCTGATTCTGGCGATGTTCGAGGGTTATTTCGGCTACTCACTACCCGACGACCTGCTGTCCGGCATCGGCCTGCGGGCGGCCATGAGCTCCATCACCCTCGGCATGCCGGTGATCGGAACATGGCTGCACTGGGCACTCTTCGGCGGCGACTTCCCATGCGGCGGTGTGGGGTACCAGTGCGCGCAAGACGGCTACTGGATCCCGCGAATGTACTCACTGCACATCCTGTTGATTCCCGGGATCATTTTGGCGCTCATCGGGATTCACCTCGCGCTGGTGTGGTTCCAGAAGCACACCCAGTTCCCAGGTCCAGGACGGACCGAGTCGAACGTCGTCGGTGTACGGGTCATGCCGGTGTTCGCGGTGAAGTCCGGTGCGTTTTTCGCGATGACGACCGGCATCCTTGGCCTGATGGGCGGCTTGCTGCAGATCAACCCGATCTGGCAATTAGGCCCCTACAGGCCGTCGCATGTGTCGGCAGGCAGCCAGCCGGACTTCTACATGATGTGGACGGAGGGCCTGGCACGCATCTTCCCGGCCTGGGAGTTGTACTTCCTCGGTCACACCGTGCCCGCGCCGGTCTGGGTGGCGCTGATCATGGGCCTGATCTTCATGCTGTTGCCCGCCTGGCCGTTCCTCGAGAAGAGGTTCACTGGCGACAAGGCTCATCACAATCTGCTGCAGCGCCCCCGAGATGCACCGGTGCGCACCGCAATCGGCGCCATGGCGATCGCGTTCTACATGGTGCTGACGCTGTCGGCCATGAACGACGTCATCGCGCTGAAGTTCCACATCTCGCTCAACGCGACGACGTGGATCGGCCGCATCGGCATGGTGGTCCTGCCGGCGATCGTGTACTACATCGCCTACCGCTGGGCCATCGGGCTGCAGCGCAGCGACCGCGCGGTGCTCGAGCACGGCATCGAGACCGGCATCATCAAGCGGCTGCCCCACGGCGCTTACATCGAGCTGCATCAGCCGCTCGGCCCCGTCGACGACCATGGTCATCCAATTCCGTTGGAGTACCAGGGCGCAGCGGTTCCAAAGCGGATGAACAAGCTCGGCTTCGCCGGCGCTCCGGGCAGCGGCAGCTTCCTCAAGGGAGATCCGCTGTCGGAAAACGACGCTCTCGTCGAGGCCGAGCACACGGCTCACCGCAGGGCGCTCACCGCATTGCGCGAGCACCAGGACCGCAACGGCTCGTCCAACGGCTCGTCGAACGGCTCGTCGAACGGGTCAAACGGGCACCACTGAGCTCTCGCCGTCCAGCAGAGCGCGTGATGGCCGGTACTGGTGAACGCTGTCTACGAAATACAGACGTCTACTCGTGCTTCTGCTGCAGCAGAACGTCGATAGCGATGCGGAGCGGTGACCCGCGGCGGTGAAATCGCCGGTGTCCGGGGTCAATTGGCCCCCGGACCGGGAGTTACGCGCTCTCGCCGTCCAGCAGAGCGCGTAACTCGCGCAGGTAGAACCATGGAATCGCCGGCATTGCCAGCGTGACAAGCCCGCTCAGCACGAAGAAAACCCATGCGGCGGTGTCGCTTTCGATGGCCATCAAGTAGGTCGCCACGCCGATGACGACCATGGCGATGCCGATGGCGCACGCGATCAGGACAGCGCAACGCAGCCACACCTGGTCGATGGCCGCCACCAGCGGAGCCGGCAGTGACGTGCTGTGCGTGACCGCAGCCGCATAACCCGGGCCGTTGTGGATGCGGCCCACCGGTGCCCCGGAGATCCGCAGCCTCTCACTGCGCGTCGCGTCACCGCGGCCGAGGTCCTGGCGGCCGGGAGCCGGTCGCGACGCGTCACGGGCGGGCGGTTCGGCGTCGGACATCGCGTCGCGGCGCGCGCGGATCAGCAGCGGCACCGCGCCGATGATCACCGCGGCGGAGACCGCGATCACGACGTAAAGCAGCCACGGGGTGCCCGAACTGTCCGACGACTCCTGCTGGCCGCTGCCCAGATCGACGAGGGCCACGACGGCCGCGACAGCCGTGCCCAGCGCGATGAGCCATATGACCGCACAGGCGCCCAGCAGGATGCGGTCGGTGCGATCGAACTCGCCGGGCTCGAGGTTGGGGCGCGCATGCAGGCTCCCCACGGGATCAGTGGCGTAAGGCATCAGCAGGCTGTCTGTGCGGAGTTATTGGTGTTGGACGACAACACGGTGCCGTCGCTCGTGGTGATCGAGCAGTTGAGCCTGCTCACGAGGAACAGGCTGGACGCCTGGACCGAGCCCACCTCGGACTGTGAGATCGGTGTCACGGTGAGCGACCACGGGATGTAGACGTTGCGCTGGGTGCGACTGCGGCCGGAAGCGTCGATATAGGTCACCGTGATGATGTCCCCCGGCGCCTTGGTCCCCGTGACCGAGTATGTGACCTGACGTGGTCCAGCGCGGGTGGTGGTCGGTGGTGGCGGCGGCGCGGTCTCAGGAGGCGGCGGAGGCGGCTCCGCGGGTGGCGGAGGCGGCGGCGGGGCCGGCTCCTGGGTGACCGTCACGGTCTCCGGCGGCGGGGGCGGCTCGCTCGGCGGCGGCGGTGGCGGCGGCGGAGGCGGAGTGGTGGTGGTGATCTCGTCCTGCACCGGCGGCGGAGGCGGTGTGGTCGTCGAGGTTTCGGGCTGCGAGAGGTTGTCGGTGTCGGTCCGGGTCACCAGGACGGACACGGAGACGACCAGCGCGATGGCGGCGACGATGGCCACCACCCCGACGACCCACGGCCACCTCGGCGGCTCAGCAGGATCCAGCCGGTCGCCCGGCTCGTAGGTGTCGTAGTCGTACAAGCCGGAATCGGCGGGCACGTAGGGGCCGCTGGTGAATTGTTCGGACTCAGGAGCCGAGTAGGCCTGCGAGTAGGCGTCGGTCTCACTGCTCTCCGGCCCGCTGGGGCTGCTGCCCTGACCAGGAAGATCGTCCCCTTCGTGATCCGGGGGGTTCGGCCCGCTCATTTACGCCTATCCTTCTCGACTCACACCTGCGGCGTAATCGGCCGCGTGTCCGCGACAAGCGACTGACCGTGCCTCGGCAACATTATCCAACCACCCGATCCGGATGGATCTCACAGCGCGGATAACGGGCGAAGTAGTGCTCCGATTGTGACCTTGTCCGGGTGCGACGTTCGCGACGGCCTGGGCCCACGCGAAGCCGGCGAGCGTCAGTGCTTCTCGGCTCCGGTGTAGTACTCGAACACCAGGCCCCCGACCGTCGTCAGCACGAAGCAGACGCCGGCCACGATCAGCCATGGGAGCCAGAGCGCGACCCCGACGGCCGTGATCGACGCCGACAGGGCAATGAAGATCGGCCACCAGCTGTGCGGGCTGAAAAAGCCCAGCTCGCCTGCGCCGTCACTGACCTCGGCGTCCTCGTAGTCCTCGGGCCTGGTGTCCAGGCGCCGGGCCACGAACCGGAAGAACGTACCGGTGATCAGGGTCAGGCCCGCCGTCAGAATCAGCGCGGTGGTACCGGCCCACTCAACGCCGCCGTACTGGAACATCGCCGTCAGCACGCCGTAGACAACCGCAGACAGGACGAAGAATCCGGTCAGGAACTCGAACAGCCTGGCTTCGATATGCATGTGGTGTCCCTACCCCTACTTGCTGGCCTGCGTTAGCTCGGGTGCCTGCTCACCGCGGCGGGTGTCGAACGGCTTTGTGGTGACCGCCAGGGGTTCCTGGTTGATCGCCTGCAGCGCCTCGGCGTTGGTCTTGCCGTCGACACGCTGCTCCAGGTATGCCTTGAAGTCGTTGGGCGACACCACTCGCAGCTCGAAGTTCATCATCGAGTGATAGGTGCCGCACATCTCCGTGCACCGGCCGACGAACGCACCGTTTTGGTTGATCTCGCTGATTTGGAAGATGTTGTCGGAGTTGTTCGCCTCGGGATTGGGCATCACGTCGCGCTTGAACAGGAACTCCGGCACCCAGAAGCCGTGAATGACGTCCGCGGATGCGATCTGGAACTCGATGCGCTTACCGGACGGCACCACCAGAACCGGGATCTCGGTGGACGACCCCAGCGTCTCGACATCGTTGAAGTTCAGGTACGTGCGGTCCTCGGGGTTCTTGCCCGCGATGGCGCCGAACTCGCCGCCGTGCGAACCGGCTTCGCCGCCTTCCGGGCTCTCCAGCCCTTCAGGCCCCGAGGCGAGCGCTTCCTTGCGCTCCGGGTCGGCGCCTTCGTAGCTGAAGGTACCGTCCGCGTAGTCGACCTTCTGATAGCCGAACTTCCAGTTCCACTGGAAGGCGGTGACGTCGATGACGACCTCGGGATTGGGCTCCTTTTGCAGCATCCGTTCCTGCACCACGACGGTGAAGTAGAACAGCACCGAGATGATCAGGAAGGGCACCACGGTCAGCACCAGCTCCAGCGGCATGTTGTAGCCGAACTGGCGCGGCAGCTCGGTGTCGCCCTTCTTGTGCCGGTGAAACGCCGAAGTCCAGAAGATCAGGCCCCACACGATCACGCCGACGACCAGCGAGGCGATCACGGAGCCGATCCACAGCTCGCGGTTCAGATGCGCCTCGGGGGTGATGCCGCGGGGCCAGCCGAGGCCGAGAACCGTAGACCAGTCACACCCGCTGAGCAGCACCGTCATGCTGCCGAGGACGACTGACAACGCCACCACCTTCACACCGCGAGGTGTCACGCTGGCGCCTCCTAGAAGTCGGAACAGAAAGCCGAATACTACGCAGCGTAGACCACCTCCGGACGCAGGTCTCGACACAGGTCAGTCATTAGGCATACTGGCGCGGTGTGCGGACTGCTGGCCCTGGTAACCGACCCGTCCGCCGAGGTATCCGGCGACCTTGTCGCCGCGGTGTCGGGCGCGTCGCACCTGATGCGTCATCGCGGCCCTGACGAACCCGGTACGTGGTCCGACGACGCCGCGCACCCCACCACGGTGCTCGGGTTCAACCGGCTGTCGATCATCGACATCGCCCACAGCCACCAGCCGCTGCGCTGGGGCCCGCCGGAGTCCCCGGACCGGTATGTCCTGGTGTTCAACGGTGAGATCTACAACTACCTCGAGTTGCGGGAGCAACTACGCACCGAGCACGGCGCCGTGTTCGCCACCGACGGCGACAGCGAGGCGATCGTCGCCGCCTATCACTACTGGGGCACCGAAGCGCTGACCCGGCTTCGCGGTATGTTCGCCTTTGCGCTGTGGGACACCGTCGAGGGCGAATTATTCTGTGCCCGCGACCCTTTCGGCATCAAGCCGCTGTACATGGCGACCGGTGGGGGCGGCACCGTATTCGGTAGCGAAAAGAAGTGTCTGCTGGATCTCGCCGGGGTCGTCGGTATCGATCTCGGTATCGACGAACGTGCCGTGCAGCACTACACCGTGCTGCAGTACGTGCCGGAACCCGAGACGCTGCACCGAGGTGTGCGCAGGCTCGAATCAGGCAGTTATGCCCGCGTGCGCCCCGGTAACCCTCCCGAGGTCACCCGGTACTTCACGCCGCGGTTCTCTGCGGTCGGGTTCACGTCCGGCGACGAACGCGCACGCTACGACGAGATCACCGCCGTCCTGGAGGACTCCGTCGCCAAGCACATGCGCGCGGACGTCACAGTGGGCGCGTTCCTATCCGGCGGGATCGACTCGACGGCGATCGCGGCGTTGGCCATGCGGCACAACCCGCGGCTGATCACGTTCACGACGGGGTTCGAACGCGAGGGCTACTCGGAGGTCGACGTCGCCGTTGCCTCGGCCGAAGCCATCGGCGCGCGACACGTCACCAAGGTGGTCAGTCAGGCGGAGTTCGTCGCGGCGCTACCCGAAATCGTGTGGTATCTGGACGAACCCGTCGCCGACCCAGCGTTGGTCCCGCTGTTCTTCATTGCCCGCGAGGCCCGTAAGCACGTCAAGGTCGTGCTGTCCGGTGAGGGCGCCGACGAACTGTTCGGTGGCTACACCATCTACCGGGAACCGTTGTCGCTGCGCCCATTTGACTATCTGCCACGACCGGTGCGACGGTCGCTCGGCCGCGCGTCGCGACCGCTGCCCGACCGCATGCGCGGGAAAAGCCTGCTGCACCGGGGATCGCTCACGCTCGAGGAGCGCTACTACGGCAACGCGCGTAGCTTCTCGGACGCACAACTGCGCGCGGTCCTTCCCGGCTTCCGCCAGGAATGGACCCACACCGACGTCACCGCGCCGGTGTATTCGGCATCCGACGGCTGGGATCCGGTGGCGCGTATGCAGCACATCGATCTGTTCACGTGGCTGCGTGGCGACATCTTGGTCAAGGCCGACAAGATGACGATGGCCAACTCGCTGGAGTTACGGGTGCCGTTCCTGGACCCAGCGGTCTTCGCGGTGGCGTCGCGCCTTCCGCTGGACCAGAAGATCACCCGAACCACCACCAAGTTCGCGCTGCGCCGCGCACTGGAACCGATCGTGCCCGCGCACGTGCTCAACCGGCCGAAGCTCGGCTTCCCGGTACCGATCCGGCACTGGCTGCAGGCAGGCGAGCTGCAGGACTGGGCATATCGGACGGTCGCGACGTCAGGGGCAGGCGAGCTTGTCGATCTCTCGGCGGTCACGCGGATGCTCGACGAACACCGAAGCGGCACAAGCGATCACAGCCGACGGCTGTGGACCGTGCTGATCTTCATGCTGTGGCACGCCATCTTCGTCGAGCACAGTGTGACCCCGCAGATCAGCGAGCCGACCTACCCCGTCCAGCTGTAAGAGGAAGCGACCCGACTATCTGTCGGCGCCAAGCGCCTCCGACTATCTGTCGGCGCCAAGCGCCTCTGAGATTTCCGCGCCAGCCTCGGCTCCGTAAGCGTCGCTCAGCCGCTGTACCGCTTCCTCGCGGTCCCAGCTCCACTCCTGCGGCCCCGGCGCTTCGAAGACGAGAACGGCGACCAGCGAGGCCAGCTGAGCTGACCGCTCGTCGCTCAGCCCGGCACTGCGGCCGGTGAGGAATCCGGCGCGGAACGCATCGCCGATGCCGGTCGGGTCGGCCTGATGCTTCTCCGGGACGACGTCGACGTGGATGAAGGTGCCGTTCGAGCCGACGAGGTCGACGCCCTTGGGGCCCAACGTCGTGACGCGCATACCGATCTGGCTCATCACCTGCGCCTCGCTCCAACCCGACTTCTGCAGCAGCAGATCCCACTCGTAGTCGTTGGTGAACAGGTACGTCGCGCCGTCGATGAGCTTGCGAATCTCCTCACCGGATAGCCGGGCCAACTGCTGGGACGGGTCGGCTGCGAACGCCAGACCGAGCCTGCGGCACTCCTCGGTGTGCAGGAACATGGCCTCGGGGTCGTTGGCGCCGACGATCACCAATTCCGGTGTGCCGACCCGCTTCACGACGTCGGCCAGCGAAATGTTGCGCGCCTCCGACATGGCTCCGGGGTAGAAGGATGCGATCTGCGCCATGGCGTCGTCGGTCGTGCAGACGAACCGCGCGGTGTATGCGCTATCCGAAACGAGCACGCTGCCGGTGTCCACGCCGACGGCCTCGAGCCACGTGCGGTACTCGTCGAAGTCCCGTCCGACGGCGCCGACGAGCGCGACGTCCCCACCCAGCACACCGATCGCGAAGGCCATGTTTCCTGCGACGCCACCGCGATGGACGACCAGATCGTCGACCAGGAAGCTCAGCGACACCTTCTGCAGATGCTCGGGCAGGAGTTGTTCGGAGAATTTCCCGGGAAACCGCATCAGATGGTCGGTCGCAATTGATCCGGTTACCGCAATGGTCACGAAACGTCACACCCTTCATTCATTAAGCCGTCTACATAAACCTTACTCAGTGGGCCTCCGCCCAACGTGCGCTAACCTGCGTACGAGTGCCCGTTGGGCCACTGTAGACAGACCAATTCCGACGCACACTTCTGGGGAGCAAATATATGTCGGGTCCGTACCAGCCCGAATACGGCGCTGGACCGGCCGGCCCGCAAATGTATCCGAACACCGGGCCGCAACCATTTCCCCAACAGCCCTTTGCGGAGCCCTATCCGGAGAATGCGCAGCCGTCGTACCCGGGAATGCTCCCGCCGCCGGTGCAGTACCCGAAAAAGCGGCGCTGGCCGCTGATCGTGGGCGCGCTGATCGCGGTTATCGTCGTCGCCGCCACTGTGACGGGGATCGTGCTTGCCACCCGCGGTGGCGACGGGGCTTCGTCGGCTTCGGGCACGTTGTCCGACGAGGCGGCCAAGAACGCGATTCAGCAGTACCTGGATGCGATGACCAACGGCGACGACGAAACCGTCGCCAGGCACACGTTGTGTGGGATGTTCGACGCGGTCAAGGAGAAGCGCTCCGACTTGGCGCTCGCCAGCCTGGCCAGCGACGCCTTCCGGCAGCAATACGGGCGCGCCGAGGTGACATCGATCGACAAGATCGTGATGTGGTCGCCCCACCAGGCGCAGGTGCTGTTCACCATGCGCGTCGAGCCGTCGGGCACCTCGCGCCGTGGCGAACCACGCGCTGAAGGCGAACAGCAGGGCGTGGCCCAACTGCTCGCCCAGGGCGACGAGGTGCTGGTCTGCTCTTATCTGCCGCGGACGGCCGGGCAGTACTGAATCAGTTGAACGAATCGCCGCAGGCGCAAGAACCGGTGGCGTTCGGGTTGTCGATGGTGAAACCCTGCTTCTCGATGGTGTCGACGAAGTCGATGACGGCCCCCTCGACGTAGGGCGCGCTCATCCGGTCGATCGTCAGTGCGACGCCGCCGAACTCGGCGGTCACGTCACCGTCCAAGGTCCGGTCGTCGAAGAACAGGTTGTAGCGCAACCCGGCGCAGCCACCCGGCTGAACGGCGATACGCAGGGCCAGATCCTCGCGGCCCTCCTGGTCGAGCAGCGCCTTGGCCTTGGCTGCGGCGGCATCGGTCAACTTCGCGCCATGGGTGGCGGTCCCGGTGGCCGACTCTCCCTGAACAGTCATTACGTCTCCTGTAAAGCCTCATCAAATGTGCGGCGTACTAGCTCAACGGTACCTTGTCCCGGCCCTATTCCCGAGTTTGTCCCCAGGACCCGCCGGGCACGTATGCCGTCGGATGCGGTCGGAAGTTAATCTGGCAGGCGTGAACCTGCTGGGCCGAAAGAAAGACAACTCGCGGATACGAGATTCCAGACAGGAATCCGATGTGTCCGAAGACACCCCCGAAACCGGCCTCGAGGACACTGCCGCAGGTTCCGGGGAGTCCGGGACCACCGCGCCCAAGGGCCGTCCGACACCCAAGCGCAGCGAGGCCACCCGCAAGCGCGGGCCGGTGGCGCCCGCCCCGATGACCGCCGCCGAGGCGCGCAAACGCCGCAAGGAAGCGCGCACCAAGCTGAGCAAGGACGAGCGCAAGGCCGAGAAGCTCACGCGCCGCGCCGACATGGCTGAGCGCCGCGAGAAGATGATGGCCGGCGACGACGCCTACCTGCTGCCCCGCGACAAGGGTCCGGTCCGCCGGTATGTCCGCGACATCGTCGACTCGCGCCGCAACGTGCTGGGCCTGTTCATGCCTGCCGCGCTCGCGCTGATCTTCGTGATGCTCTCGGTGCCGTCGGTCCAGGTGCAGCAGCTTGTCTCCCCCGCGATGCTGGTGCTGGTCCTCATCATGGTGATCGACGGATTCATCCTGGGCCGCAAGGCCAACAGGTTGGTGGACGCAAGGTTCCCCGAGAACACCGAATCCGGTTGGAAATTAGGCTTTTACGCGGCCAGCCGCGCTTCGCAGCTGCGCCGCATGCGCGCACCCCGGCCGCAGGTGGAACGCGGCGCACGTGTCAGTTGACGGAACCTGACACCCTGGTGCGCATCCTGGTGCTCGGTGGCATCCGGTCGGGCAAATCGCAATGGGCGGAGTCGGCGATCGCCGAATCGGTCGACGCGACGGCGGCCGTGCGCTACCTGGCCACCGGCCCCGCGGCGGACGGGGACGTCGAGTGGTCGGCGCGGGTGGAGGCACACCGCCGGCGCCGGCCCGCGAATTGGTCCACGGTCGAAACCGCCGACATCGCAACGCAGTTGCGCGAAGACCCCACCCCGACCGTCGTCGACGACATCGGAGCGTGGCTGACCGCGGCCATGGATCGCACGGGCGCGTGGACTGACGGATCCGTGTCGGCCGACGTCGACGACCTGGTCGATGCCGTGGACTCGTTCGACTCTGCGTTGGCCCTGGTGTCGCCCGAGGTTGGGCTGACGGTCGTACCCGCCACGGCGTCAGGCCGGCGGTTCGCCGACGAACTGGGCGCCCTCAATCAGCGACTGGCCGCGGCGTGCGACCGCGTGGTGCTGGTGATCGCCGGGCAACCCGTCACCGTCAAGGATGGCGCGGGGTGACCGAGTTCGAGACCGTCTCACCACCCGACCCCGACGTCGCCGTCGCCGCGCGCGCCCGCCAGCAGCGCTTGACCAAACCGCCGGGCTCGCTGGGTCGGCTCGAGGACCTCTCGGTCTGGGTGGCGTCATGTCAGGGTGCGTGTCCGCCCCGGCAGTTCGAGCGGGCACGGGTGGTGGTTTTCGCCGGCGACCACGGCGTCGCGGCGGCCGGGGTCTCTGCGTTTCCCGCCGAGGTCACCGCCCAGATGGTCGCCAACTTCGACGCCGGCGGCGCCGCCATCAACATCCTCGCCGAAGCGGCGGGCGCGACCGTGCGCGTCGTGGATATCGCCGTCGATTCCGACGAGCCGTTCGCGCCGTCCATCGGTGCACACAAGGTGCGCCGCGGCAGCGGCAACATCGCCGTCGAGGACGCGCTGAGCCACGACGAGGTGGCGGCGGCAGTCGATGCCGGACGCCGGATCGCCGACGAAGAGGTCGACGCAGGCGCGGACATCCTCATCGTCGGCGATATGGGCATCGGAAACACCACGCCCGCAACGACTTTGATCGCCGTACTGACCGACTCCGAACCGGTCGCGGTGGTCGGCCGGGGCACCGGCGTGGACGACGCCGGGTGGGCCCGCAAGACCGCCGCCATCAGGGACGCATTGTTTCGGAGCCGCGGTGCACGCGATCCCGTTGCGCTGCTGCGGGTCTGCGGTGGGGCCGACCTGGCGGCGATGGCGGGATTCTGCGCCCAGGCCGCGGTCCGGCGTACGCCGGTGCTGCTCGACGGTGTCGTGGTGACGGCCGCGGCGTTGGTGGCCGACAAGCTCGCGCCCGGCGCCCGGCAGTGGTGGCAGGCCGGCCACCGGTCCACCGAACCCGCGCATGCGCAGGCGCTTCGCAAGCTGGAACTCGAGCCGATCGTCGATCTGCAGATGCGCCTCGGCGAAGGCACCGGCGCCGCGGTCGCGCTGACGATCGTGCGGGCCGCGGTGGCGACGCTGGCGTCGATGGCGACCTTCGACGAAGCCGGCATCACCCAGGCACCTGCGAAGCAGTGATCCGTTCGGTCGCCGGGGCGCTGGCATTCGGGACCGTGCTCCCGGTGCGTTCGACGGCGCCGTTCGGCCGGGGGGCGCTGACCGCGCTGCCGCTGGTGGGCATCGCATTGGGGGCCGCAGCCGCTGCGACGGTGTGGGCGTCGGAGTGGGCCTTCGGCCCGGCGAATCCGTTGGGTGGCGTGCTCGCGGTCGCGGTGCTTTTGCTCGCCACCCGCGGGCTGCACGCCGATGGGCTCTCCGACACCGCCGACGGGCTCGGCTGCTACGGCCCGCCCGCCAGGGCTTTGACGGTGATGCGCGACGGGTCGGCCGGGCCGTTCGGCGTCGCGGCGTTGGTGGTCGTCCTCCTGACGCAGGCATTCGCGTTCACGGCCTGCGGTCCCGTGGGGGTGATCGTCGCGGTGACCGCGGGCCGGGTCGCCGCGGTGCTGGCGTGCCGGCGTTCGGTACAAGCCGCGGCGGGGAGTTCACTCGGCGGGATGGTTGCGGGCACCCAGCCGACGGCGGTGGCGGGGCTGTGGGTGGTGGCGGTCGCGGCGGCCGCCGTAGTGGCCGGCCCGCGGCCGTGGCAGGGTCCGGTGGCCGTGCTGGTTGCGTTGGCCTGCGGCGCCGCCCTCGTCGCGCACTGCGTGCGCCGGTTCGGCGGTATCACCGGCGATGTGCTGGGTGCGGCGGTCGAGATCACGACGACGGTGGCCGCCGTCGGGCTGGCGATCGGGCCGTCCTAGCGCCTCCAAGAATCTGACAAGAATTCGTCAAGCGCGGCATCGGAGTCTCTTCCTACCCCACCAGGAAGCTCGACCACCGAAAGGAACCGCAATGCCCACCCTCCGTCACCTCACCGCCGCCATCGCCGCTGCCGCCGCCGCCTCCAGCCTGGGCATCGCCGCTCTCGTCGGCGCGGGCATGGCAGGAGCGACCACCACCACCGACGACATGTTCGTCAGCGTGCTCACCGACGAGGGCATCCAGCCGCCGTCGACCGAGGAGGCCGTCAGCCTCGCCTACGACGTCTGCGTCATGTTCGACGAGGGCGACTCGCTCTACGACGCCGTCAACTCCGTCTCCACCACCACCGATCTGGTGCAGGAGGACTCGGCGTTCTTCGTCGGCGCGGCCGTGGCGACCTACTGCCCCGAGCACGAGGCCGCTCTCGGCTGATCCACTCTCACCGACGGGGACCCCACTGCGGTGGGGTCCCCTGTCGTTCAGTTCAGGCGCGCCATCCAGCCGTGCGTGTCGGCGAAGGTGCCGCGTTGGATTCCGGTCAGGGTGTCGCGCAGGGCCATGGTGATCTCGCCGGGACCACCGTCGGCGATGGTGAACTCACCGTCGGCGTGCTTGACATGGGCGACGGGTGTGATGACCGCGGCGGTGCCGCACGCGAACACCTCGGTGATCTCGCCCGCCGCCACTTTCTTCTGCCACTCGTCGACGTCGATCTTGCGTTCCTCGACGGCGAATCCGGCATCGCTTGCCAACTGCAGCAACGAATCTCGCGTGACACCGGGAAGTATCGAGCCACTCAGCTCGGGCGTGACCAGGCGCGCCGATCCGCCGCTGCCGAACACGAAGAACAGGTTCATTCCACCCATCTCTTCGACGTAGCGGCGTTCCGCCGCGTCGAGCCAGACGACCTGATCGCAGTCGTGCTCGACGGCCTGCGCCTGCGCCAGCAGCGATGCGGCGTAGTTGCCGCCGAATTTCGCCGCACCCGTGCCGCCTGGGCAGGCCCGCACGTACTCGGTCGACAGCCACACGCTGACCGGTTTGATGCCGCCCTTGAAGTACGCCCCCGCCGGTGACGCGATGACCAGATAGCGGTACTCCTTGGCCGGCCGCACGCCGAGACCCGGTTCGGTGGCGATGGTGTACGGCCGCAGATACAGCGACTCTTCGCCGCCGGCCGCGGGCACCCACTGCTCGTCGACCGCGATCAGCTGGCGCAGCGATTCGATGAACACTTCTTCGGGCAGTTCGGGAATCGCCAGCCGCTTCGCCGAGGTCTTAAGCCGCCTGGCGTTGGACTCGGGCCGGAACGACACAATGGACCCGTCCGCCCACCGATACGCCTTGAGACCCTCGAAGATCTCCTGGGCGTAATGCAACACGATCGCGGATGGATCGAGTTCGATCGGGCCGTACGGGACGACCCGCGCGTCGAACCAGCCTTTGCCTTCCGCATAGTCGATCGACACCATGTGGTCGGTGTGGAACTGGCCGAATCCTGGATTGGCCAGTATCGATGCCCGTACCTCGTCGGTCGCCGGAGTTGCGTTGCGCTCTACCGTGAACTCGAGGGGGCCGTCAGTCATGCAGCGATTGTATATCCGCTGACTACCGAGTTTTCGGCTCGACGAACGGGTGCCTAGCGCGTCCTCGCGCTGACAAATGGCGGAGACACCACTTCACATTCGAGCGCGCGGCCACGGACGTCGACCGACACGTGTTGCCCGTCGGCGATCTCGGCGTCGGTGTCGATGAGCGCGAGCGCGATGCCGACTTTCAAAGTCGGAGAAAAGGTTCCCGATGTCGTGACGCCGATCTGACGGTCGCCGTCGAGCACGGTTAGGTCGGGCCGCAGTACTCCGCGGCCGACGGCTTTCAGCCCGCGCAGCAGCCGTCGCGGGCCGGCTTCCTTTTCCGCCAGCAGCGCGTCGCGGCCCCAGAACGCGTCCTTCTTCCAGCCGATGGCCCAGCCGCAGCGCGCCTGCAGCGGCGACAGGTCGAGCGACAGTTCGTGGCCGTGTAGCGGATAGCCCATCTCGGTGCGCAGGGTGTCGCGGGCGCCCAGGCCGGCCAGCTCTCCGGAGGCCGCACCGACCGCGTCGACGAGAGCGTCGAACACGACTTCGGCCCGATCCCACGGGGGCAGCAGTTCGTAGCCGTGCTCGCCGGTGTAGCCGGTGCGGCAGACCCGCACGGGGACACCGCGGAATTCGGCGTCGACATAGCCCATGTAGTCCATGTCCGTGGCCAGCCCGAGCGCGCCGAGGACCTCGGGCGACTTGGGGCCCTGCACCGCGAGCACGGCATACGACCGGTGCTCGTCGGTGATCGTGAGCCCGGAAGGCGCGCGATCTTTCAACGCGGCGACGACGGCGGCGGTGTTGGCCGCGTTGGGCACCAGGAAGATCTCGTCGTCGGAGACGTAGTACGCGATGAGATCGTCGACAACGCCGCCGGAGTCGGTGCAGCACAACGTGTATTGCGCCTTGCCAGGTCCGATGCGGCGCAGGTCGTTGGTGAAGGCGGAGTTGATGTACTCGGCCGCGCCCGGGCCGCGCACCAGCGCCTTGCCCAGGTGGCTCACGTCGAAAAGCCCGACGGCGCTGCGCGTGGCAGCGTGCTCGGTGACGGTGCCGGCGTACGAGACCGGCATCAGCCAGCCGCCGAACTCGGCAAAGCTGGCGCCGAGCTGGCGATGACGTTCTTCGAGGGGGCCCTGCAAGACTTCGCTCGTCACGGAAATCCACCCTAATGGGATCGTCGACGCTGGCAGACTCGGGTAGTGGTCGATTTCGACGCGCTCGAAGCCGCAGGAATCGCCAATGCGCGCGGCCGGGCGGCTTTGATCGATTACCTGAACAAGCTGGGATTCTCGGCCGACGAGATGGTCGAGGCCGAGCGCCAAGGCCGGCTGTTCGGCCTGGCCGGCGACGCGCTGCAGGGGCCGGGTCGTCCGATCTACAGTCTGCGAACGGCCGCCGACGCGCTGGGCGTGTCGATGCCTGAGGTGGCGACCGCGTGGACTGCGTTGGGACTGACCATCGCCGACCCGGACGCGCTCACGCTGAGTCAGTTGGACGTCGACGGGCTGTCGACGTGGGTGGCGATCAAGGAGCTGGTCGGCGACGACCCGGCGCTCGCCTTTCTGCGGATTCTCGGCAACGCGATGGCGCGGGTCGCCGAGGCCGGCGGGACGATGGTGCGAATGGCGCAACCCGACCTGCTGATGGCGATCAGCAACGACGAACTCACCACCGCGATGGCATACCGCGAAATCACGGAGATCACCCAAACCTTCGGCGTGTTGATCGATGCGGTGTTCCGACAGCACATCATCAGTGCCAGAACACATTTCGAGGGTGTCATCACCGACGCGTCGGCGAATGTGACGTGTGGCGTCGGGTTCGCCGATCTCACCGGCTTCACCCAACTGACGCAGGTGATGGACCCGACCGACCTGTTCGACCTGCTCATGGAGTTCGGCGGCTCGGTGTCGGACACGGTGCACACCGACGGTGGCCGGGTGGTGAAGTTCATCGGGGATGAGGTGATGTGGGTGACCTCGACACCAGAGCTACTGGTCAAGGTGGCGATGGACCTCGTCGAGCATCCTCGGGCCCGCGAGGCCGGCCTGAAGGTGCGCGCCGGCCTCGGATACGGCTCCGTGCTGGGCATATACGGCGACTATTTCGGCAATCCGGTGAACCTGGCGGCCCGCCTCGTCGCGGCGGCGGCCCCGGGCCAGATCCTGGCCTCCTCCGACGTCCGCGACCAGCTGCCGGAATGGCCCGCCATTCCTCAGGAACCGTTGACACTCAAAGGTTTCGACGAGCCGGTCGCGGCCTACGACCTGCACCTCGCCCGGTGAGCGATATGGTTATCGCTCGTGAGCCCAGCTAGCACCGGTTTTCAGGTCCCCACCGTCACCGTCAGTTCGTCGCTGCCCAAACGCAAGGTCGACGACACCGTGCTGATCGTCGCCGTGATCAGCGGCTCCGATGAGGACGCCAAGGCGACGGTCGTCGGCAACCCGTTCCTCGACGCCGAAGCGGTCGGTGAGATCGAGGTGGCCCTCGAGGCCCTCGGCGCGAAAGGCGGCTCCGACCAGGTCACCCGGGTGGTTGCGCCGTCACTGCCGGTGGCGAGCGTGCTGGCGGTCGGGCTCGGTAAGAACCGCGACGCGTGGCCCGCGGACACGATCCGGCGTGCCGCCGGCGTCGCCGCGCGATCACTGAACGGTGTCGAGAACGTCGTCACCACGCTGTCGGACATCGATCTGGGCGCCACGATCGAGGGGCTGATCCTGGGGGCATACCGCTTCAACGACTTCCGCAGCGAGAAGACCTCTCCCAAAGACAACGGCCTGCGCACCATCACGGCGCTGACGGTCGACACGAAGACCAAGACCAAGGAGGCCGCGGCCAGGGCAACGGATATCGCCACCGCCGTCGCGACAGCGCGCGATTTCGTGAACACCCCGCCCAGCCACCTCTTCCCCGCCGAATTCGCCAAGCGCGCAGAGGCTTTGGGCAAGGCAGCGGGCCTGGACGTCGAGGTGCTCGACGATAAGGCGCTCGACAAGGCGGGCTACGGCGGGATCATCGGCGTCGGCAAGGGCTCGTCGCGTCCGCCCCGGCTGGTCCGGCTCACCCACCGCGGGGGTAAGGGCAAGAAGTCGAAGACGGTCGCGCTGGTCGGCAAGGGCATCACCTTCGACACCGGCGGCATCTCCATCAAGCCTGCCGCGAACATGCACCACATGACCTCTGACATGGGTGGCGCGGCAGCCGTCATCGCCACCGTGGTGCTGGCCGCCAAGCAGAAGCTGCCGATCGACGTCATCGCCACGGTGCCGATGGCCGAGAACATGCCGTCGGCGACGGCGCAGCGGCCCGGCGACGTGCTCACCCAGTACGGCGGCATCACCGTCGAGGTGCTCAACACCGATGCCGAGGGCAGGCTGATCCTGGCCGACGCGATCGTGCGGGCCTGCGAGGACAACCCCGACTACCTGATCGAGACGTCGACGCTCACCGGCGCCCAGACCGTCGCGCTGGGCGCGCGCACCCCGGGCGTCATGGGCAGCGAGGAGTTCCGCGATCGGGTGGCCGCACGCAGCCAGCAGGCTGGTGAGAACGCGTGGCCGATGCCGCTGCCCGAGGAGCTCAAGGACGACCTCAAGTCGACGGTGGCCGACCTCGCCAACGTGAGCGGTTCGCGCTACGCCGGGATGCTCGTCGCCGGAACGTATCTGCGCGAGTTCGTCGCCGACGGGGTGCAGTGGGCGCACATCGACATCGCGGCGCCCGCGTACAACACCGGCGGGCCGTGGGGCTACACCGGCAAGGGGGGCACCGGTGTCCCGACGCGGACGATGTTCGCCGTCCTGGAAGACATCGCCGAGAACGGCTGACTCACCGAATAGGCTAGCTAGAGGACCTTGCGGCGGGCGGTGCTCCGCATCACCTGCGGCACAAGGCGTGAAACGCCATAGACGATGTAGGCCTCGGGCGCGACGGGCCGGATCGCCTTGTTTTTGCGCACCGACGACACAATGGCCTTGGCCACCTTCTCCGGGCCGTAACGCCTTGCGGAAAAAGCCTTTTCGATCTGCTTGCGGCGCGCTTCGACCTTCGCCGCCTTGTTGGCGGGCACGTCGAAACGCGTGGTGTGGACGATGTTCGTGTCGATGACGCCGGGGCAGATCGTCGTGAGTCCGATACCGGCCTCATCGAGTTCGGCGCGCAGGCAGTCGCCGAACATGAAGACGGCCGCCTTGCTGGTGGAGTAGGCGTTCATCGACTGTTGCGGCGAATACGCCGCCATCGACGAGACGTTGACGACGTGCCCGCCCGCGCCGCGGTCGACCAGCCTGCGACCGAACGACCTGCAGCAGTTGACGACTCCGCCGAAGTTGATGTTGAGCACGCGGTCGTACTCGTCGCGGGGGGTGTCGAGAAACATGCCCGAATGGCCGACACCCGCGTTGTTCACGATGACATCGGGCACCCCGTGTTCCGCGCACACCTCCTCGGCGAACTGCTCGACGGCGTCGGCATCGGCGACGTCGAGGGCGTACGCATGAGCCACTCCGCCCCTAGACACGATCGCCGCGGCGGTCTCCTTGGCGCCCGCCTCGTTGATGTCGCTGACTACCAATTCCGCGCCCAGCCTTGCGAATTCGAGGGCGGTAGCACGTCCGATACCGCTGCCTGCGCCGGTGACCGACACCAGCGTGTCACCGAACGGTTCACGGGAACGGCCGACCTGCGCGCGCCGCAGCTCTCTGTTCGGCGGCTTGCCCTCGAGGAAGTCGACCAGCTGGTGCACCGACCGTGCGACCGTCGCCGGGTGCGACATCGGCGACCAATGGCCGGCGCCGATGTCGCGACGCCACAGTCGCGGCACCCAGTTGTGGGTGTCCGCATAGACGTAGGGCCGGATGAACGGGTCGTTCGAATTCACGATGACCTGGACCGGGACGTCGATATAGGGATCGCGCTTGGGGGGCACGAATGCGCGGAAGTAGTTGGCGCGGTAGACCTTCAAGCTGTTGACAGCGTCGGTCTTGTAAGTCTGCGAATGGTGCACCTGGTCGGCTGGTATGCCGTCACGGTTCTTCAGCATCCAGGTGACCCGATCGGCGAGGACTCTGCGGACAGCCATCGGCGCGAGCACGGGGACGGAAAACGCACCCATATAGGTCAGCCGACCCAACTGGCCGAGCGTCTGCGCGAACCTGCGCGGCTGGTAAGGCCGCCTGAGGCTGCTCATCACGAATCGGTTCGTGTGATCGATGCTGGGGCCGGACAGCGTCGTGAACGACGCGACATGCTCGCTCGTGTCGGGCCGGGCAAGGTACTCCCACATGCCCGCAGAACCCCAGTCGTGCGCCAGCACATGCACCTTCTCGCCGGGCGCGAGGGTGCCGATCACCGCAGCGAAATCGTCGGCATAACAAGACATCCGGTATTCGGATGTCGATTTCGGCGCAGACGAGCTCCCCACTCCGCGGTTGTCGTAGCGCAGGACGCGGAAACGGTCCGCCAACAGGGGCACGACGCCGTCCCACAGCACATGCGAATCGGGCCAGCCATGCACCAGCACGATCGGCGGGCCGTCGGGGTTGCCGTCTTCGTAGACCGCGATCTGAACTCCGCCGCTGCTGTCGACTCGCCGTTCAGTAGCCTCCGCCGTCGCTCTCATGGCACCTCCGCGAGTTAGTGGGACCGCCGGTACCGTATCAGTGCTGTTTCTTCTTCGCGCAAGCGTCCCTGCCCTTCGGGCGTGGGCCCACATCAGCGGTCTTCCAGCTCCTCGCGGGCGGCACGTTTGCGTTCGATCCGTCGCCGAGCGTCGTAGTCGCGCATCCGTTGTGGATATCCGACCTTCTGCACGTCGTAGACCGGGATCTTGAGGCGGTCGGAGAGCCTGCGCGCTCCGGCGTCTCCCCCGGCACGTCTCCTCGTCCACTCACCGTCGGCAGCCACCAGCACGACCGTGACGTCGGTGACGGTGGTGCGCGGTTCCACAAATGCTTCGACTCCGTGGTGGTCGGCGACCCACTGGCGGAGGTACTTCAGATCCGCGGCCGGGTCGTCCCCGCCGCTCTTTGACCTGCGCGCACGGCGCGAGAACCTGTCGAACAAACCCACCTCGGGCCGCGCTCCCTTCGTCTACCTCCTTCGATAGTGCCAGAGCATCGGCTCACCGAGTCTGCGGCGAAAGCTTGGTACGGACGTGACAGGATGGGAACAGATAAATCGACCACCTGCGACAGACCGTTCGAGGGAGCCCAAACGCATGGCCATCTCCGTTCAGATGCCCGCACTCGGTGAGAGCGTCACCGAGGGGACTGTCACCCGCTGGCTCAAGCAAGAGGGAGACACGGTCGAACAGGACGAGCCGCTGTTGGAAGTGTCCACCGACAAGGTCGACACCGAGATTCCCTCGCCCGCCGCCGGCGTGCTGCAGAAGATCGTGGCCCAGGAGGACGACACCGTCGAGGTCGGCGGCGAGTTGGCCGTCATCGGCGAGGCGGGCGAATCAGGCGGAGATGATGACTCCGGATCCGACTCCGAGCCCGACGAGAAGCCCGCCGAAGAAGAGCCCGAGCCTGCCGAAGAACCTGCCGCGCCGGAGGAGCCCGCCGCTGAGGAGCAGGAAGAAGAAGCGCCCGAGCCGGAATCCAAGCCCGAATCCAAGCCCGCCGCCAAGTCATCAGGTTCGGCCACGTCGGTGAAGATGCCCGAGCTCGGTGAGTCCGTGACCGAGGGCACCGTGACCCGGTGGCTGAAGAAGGTCGGCGACACCGTCGAGGTCGACGAGCCGCTCGTCGAGGTGTCCACCGACAAGGTCGACACCGAGATCCCGTCGCCGGTGGCGGGCACGCTGGTGTCGATAACCGCTGAAGAGGACGACACCGTCGAGGTCGGCGGCGAGCTGGCCAAGATCGGTGACGCGGATGCAGCAGCTGAGCCCGAACCGGAGCCCGAGCCCGAACCGGAGCCCGAGCCGGAGCCCGAACCCGAACCCGAGCAAGAAGCCAAGCCGGAAGCCAAGGAAGAACCCAAGCAAGAAGCCAAGCCCGAGCCAAAGCCCGAACCCAAGCAAGCGCCCGAGCCAAAGCCAGAACCCAAAGCGGAGCCCAAGCAGGAGGCGAAACCCGAGTCCGAGGCGCCGTCGGGTGACGGCTCGCCATATGTGACGCCCTTGGTCCGAAAGCTGGCCGCCGAGAACGACGTCGACCTGGCCTCGGTGAAGGGAACCGGCGTCGGCGGACGCATCCGTAAGCAGGATGTCCTCGCCGCCGCCGAAGCCAAGCGGGCACCGGCGGCCGAGCCGGCCGCACAAACGCCTGCGACCCGGGCGGCCGCACCGCAGCAGCCGGCCACACCGGCACCCGCGTTGGCGCATCTGCGCGGCACGACGCAGAAGGCCAACCGGATCCGGCAGATCACCGCGAAGAAGACGCGTGAATCCCTGCAAGCCACAGCACAGTTGACACAAACCCACGAGGTCGACATGACCAAGGTGGTGGCGCTGCGGGCCAGGGCGAAGAAGGACTTCGCCGAGCGCGAAGGCGTCAACCTCACGTACCTGCCGTTCATCGCGCGTGCGGTGATCGACGCGCTGAAGACGCATCCCAACGTCAACGCGAGCTACAACGAAGAGTCCAAGGAGATCACCTACTACGACGCCGAGCACCTCGGTTTCGCGGTGGACACCGAGCAGGGCTTGCTCTCGCCGGTGGTCAAGAACGCCGGGGACCTGTCGCTGGCCGGGTTGGCCCGCGCGATCGCCGATATCGCCGATCGCGCGCGTTCGGGGAATCTCAAGCCAGACGAACTGTCCGGCGGCACGTTCACGATCACCAACATCGGCAGCCAGGGCGCGCTGTTCGACACCCCGATCCTCGTTCCGCCGCAGGCGGCGATGCTGGGCACCGGCGCGATCGTGAAGCGGCCGCGGGTGATCGTCGACGATTCGGGTAACGAGTCGATCGGTGTGCGCTCCATCTGCTACCTGCCGTTGACGTATGACCACCGGCTGATCGACGGTGCAGACGCCGGACGTTTCGTGACCACCATCAAGCGGCGTCTCGAGGACGGCGCGTTCGAGGCCGATCTGGGTCTCTAAGACCGGGAAGGACTGCCGTCCGTCGTGTCCGACGCCGTCATTGCGATTGCCGGATCGTCCGGCCTCATCGGTTCTGCTTTGGTGTACGCCCTACGGGCCACCGATCGCCGGGTGCTGCGCATCGTGCGCCGCGCACCGTCCAACCCCGACGAGGTGTTTTGGAACCCCGACACCGGCGAATTCGACCCGGGCGCGCTGGCCGGGGTCGACGCCGTGGTGAACCTGTGCGGTGTGAACGTCGGCGACAAACGATGGTCGGGCGCGTTCAAGCAGGCCCTGCGCGACAGCCGTATCGGGCCGACCGAGGTGTTGTCCGCCGGGGTTGCGGAAGCCGGTGTGCCCGTGCTCGTCAACGCCAGCGCGGTGGGTTACTACGGCAATACCGGCAGCCGCACCGTCGACGAAACCGCGCCCCCAGGCGACGGCTTCCTGGCTCAATTGAGCCAGGACTGGGAGGCCGCGGTGGCGGCTGCCGAGAGTAGCGGCGCCAGGGTGGTTCTGCTGCGCAGTGGACTGGTCCTGACGGATGCCGGCGGGGTGCTCGGCCGCCTCAAACTGCTGTTCTCGCTTGGCCTGGGTGCCCGACTCGGCGACGGACGCCAATACATGCCGTGGATCAGCCTGGAGGACGAGGTGCGCGCGATACTGTTCGCGATCACCAAGGACGAGTTGTCGGGTCCGGTGAATCTGACCGGACCCGCGCCGGTCACCAACGCCGAGTTCACCACCGCCCTTGGACGCGCAGTGAATCGCCCCACACCGCTGATGGTGCCCGGCTTCGCGTTGCGGGCCGCGTTCGGTGAGTTCGCCGACGAAGGCCTGCTCGGAGGCCAGCGCGCCATTCCGGCCGCCCTGGAGCGCGCCGGATTCGAGTTCCACCACAACACGATCGGCGAGGCGCTGGCGTTCGCCACCGCGCCGAAGGCCGGCTAACGCGTACCGTCAAAGACATGGCGCCAGTGTCCATTCGGTCGGTGACGACACCCATCGACGTGCAACGACTCGGCACCGTCGACTATCGGCAGGCGTGGCAGCTGCAGCGCGAGCTGGCCGACGCACGCGTCGCAGGCGGCCCCGACACACTGCTGCTGCTCGAACACCCGTCGGTCTACACGGCGGGCAAGCGCACCCTGCCCAGTGAAAGACCCGGCACGCCCGACGTTCCCGTCATCGATACCGACCGCGGCGGCAAGATCACCTGGCACGGTCCCGGACAGTTGGTGGGCTATCCGGTGATCGGACTGGCCGAGCCTTTGGACGTGGTGAATTTTGTTCGGCGCCTTGAGGAGTCGCTCATCACGGTGTGCGCTGACCTCGGCTTGGAGACCTGCAGGATCGAGGGCCGCTCCGGCGTGTGGGTGCGTGGGTCTTCCTCGAGATCGGCTGCCGCTCCGGCCCGCAAGGTGGCCGCCGTCGGTATCCGGGTGTCGCGATCGACGACACTGCACGGGTTCGCGCTGAACTGCGATTGCGACCTGTCCGCGTTCTCGGCGATCGTGCCGTGTGGCATCTCCGATGCCGGGGTCACCTCGTTGACCGCCGAGTTGGGCCGGCAGATCCGGGTCGCCGACGTCATCGAGCCGGTAGCCGCGGCCGTCGATGCCGCCCTCGACGGCCGCCTGTCGGTAGCATTGACGCAGTGACAACCGCTCCTGGGTCCAACGTCGCCGGCCATGCCGCTCCGGAGGGCCGAAAGCTGCTGCGTCTCGAGGTGCGCAACGCCGAGACGCCGATCGAGCGTAAGCCGCCGTGGATCAAGACCCGAGCCAGGATGGGCCCGGAGTACAAGGAGCTCAAGGCGCTGGTTCGCCGCGAGGGCTTGCACACCGTCTGCGAGGAGGCGGGCTGCCCCAACATCTTCGAATGCTGGGAGGACCGGGAGGCCACCTTCCTCATCGGCGGCGAGCAGTGCACCCGGCGTTGCGACTTCTGCCAGATCGACACCGGCAAACCCGCCGAACTCGACCGTGACGAGCCGCGCCGCGTCGCCGAAAGCGTGCAGGCGATGGGACTGCGTTATTCGACGGTCACCGGGGTGGCCCGCGACGACCTTCCCGACGGCGGAGCCTGGCTGTACGCCGAGACGGTCCGCGCCATCAAGCAACTGAACCCGAACACGGGCGTGGAGTTGCTGATCCCCGATTTCAACGCCGATCCGCAACTGCTGGCTCAGGTGTTTCAAGCACGGCCAGAAGTGTTGGCCCACAACGTCGAAACGGTGCCCCGCATCTTCAAGCGGATTCGGCCGGGCTTCCGCTACGAACGCAGCCTTTCGGTGCTGACCGCGGCGCGCGCCGCCGGTCTGGTCACCAAGTCCAACCTGATCCTCGGCATGGGCGAGACACCGGACGAGGTGCGCGCGGCATTGACCGATCTGCACGAGGCGGGCTGCGACCTCGTCACCATCACGCAGTACCTGCGTCCGTCGGTGCGCCATCACCCCGTCGAGCGCTGGGTCAAGCCCGAGGAGTTCGTCGAGCACGAGGGCTTCGCCACCGAGCTCGGCTTCGCCGGTGTGCTCGCCGGCCCGCTGGTGCGGTCGTCGTACCGCGCCGGACGCCTCTATGCACAGGCCGTCGCGGCAAGGCCCGCGAAGCCTTCCGGAGCCGCCTCGGCGGCGACATCGCAGTCCGTATCCTGAACAAATGGCAAAACCCCGCAACACCGCCGCGAACAAGGCGGCCAAGGCCGAAGCCAAGGCGGCCCGGAAGGCAGCCTCCAAGCAGCGCCGCAGCCAGCTGTGGCAGGCCTTCCAGATTCAGCGCAAAGAGGACAAGCGGCTCTTGCCCTACATGATCGGCGCGTTCGTGCTGATCGTGGCGGCCTCGGTGGCCCTCGGAATCTTCGCCGGCGGGTTCACCACGTACCTGATGATTCCGCTGGGCGTGGTGCTTGGAGCGCTCGTCGCGTTCATCATCTTCGGCCGCCGGGCGCAGAAGTCGGTGTACCGCAAGGCCGAAGGGCAGACTGGTGCGGCGGCGTGGGCGCTGGACAATCTGCGCGGCAAGTGGCGGGTCACTCCCGGCGTCGCGGCCACCGGTCATTTCGACGCGGTGCACCGGGTGATCGGACGTCCCGGCGTGATCTTCGTGGGTGAGGGTTCGGCGTCGCGGGTCAAGCCGCTGCTGGCTCAGGAGAAGAAACGCACCGCGCGCCTGGTGGGCGACGTCCCGATCTACGACATCGTGATCGGCAACGGCGAGGACGAGGTTCCGCTCGCCAAGCTCGAACGCCACCTCAACAAGCTGCCCGCGAACATCACCGTCAAGCAGATGGACTCACTGGAGTCGCGGCTGGCGGCGCTCGGCAGCAAGATTGGACCAGCCGCGATGCCGAAGGGCCCGTTGCCGGCACAGGCCAAGATGCGCGGCGTGCAACGCACTGTCCGAAGGAAGTGATACCGGTCCGGGGGGAAACAGGTGTGCACTGCGTGCGATTGGGCACCGCACTTCGCTGCCTTCGGTCGGACTAGTCGCACACACCTGACGCGTCGCACGCTGCTGACGGCCGCCGCCGTCACGGTCGCGGTGACAGCGGCCAGCGCGTGTACGGTCCAGCCCGGGTCCGAGGCCCCGCAGACGTCGGCCGGCGGCGATCCTGATCACGCCGACTTCGTGTTCCGCAACGGCCCGATCTACACCGTGTCGACCGCGGCGCCATGGGCCGAGGCCGTCGCCGTCACCGGCAACGCGATCAGCTACGTCGGCGACGAAGCGGGCGCGATGGCACTTGCCGGACCGGACACCAAGGTCATCGATCTGGCGGGCCGACTGCTCATGCCCGGGTTCGTGGAGGGCCACATCCACCCGTTTCTCGGGGCATTCCTGACCACCGGCGTCGACCTGCAGGTGCCGACCGGAGCCGACGCATTGGCCGCAATCGCCCAGTACGCCAAGGACCACCCCGAGGGCCCGGTGCGTGGATTCGGTTGGCGCGTAGACATGTTCGGCCCCGAGGGGCCGACCCGCGCCGACCTCGACAAGGTCCTGCCGGACCGTCCCGGCTTCTTCTTCGCCATCGACGGGCACAGCCTGTGGGCCAACAGCAAGGCGCTGGAGACGGCGGGCATCACCCGCGAATCCGAGGACCCCATCCCCGGATTCAGCTACTACGTCCGCGACGAGAACGGCGAACCGACCGGCTACGTCCTCGAAGTCAATGCCGTGCTCGGTCTGGTCAACGCGATCGAGCCGATCTCCCCCGAGACCATGGGAAAGCTCATGGAGGCGTGGCTGCCGAAGGCTTCGGCGGCGGGCATCACGTCGGTGTTCGACGCGGGTGTGCCACCCATCGGTGACGACCAGGGCGCGTTGATCGAGCTCTATGCCGCCACCGAGTCCAGGGGCGCGTTACCGTTCCGCGTCGTCGCGTCCTACAGCGTCAAATCGCCACCGGTCGACGACGCGGCCGCCAAGTTGACCGACATCCGCGACCGGATCTCGACCGAGCTGGTCCAGGTCGGCGCCGTCAAGATCATCGGTGACGGTACGCAGGGTGGATACACGGCGTGGCTGATCGACCCGTACGCGGACAAACCCGACTCCGCGGGGGCGTCGCCGTTCACCGAAGACCAGTGGCATCAACTGATCGGCGGAGTCGACGCCGCCGGCTTCGACGTGCACGTCCATGCGTGTGGTGAACGGACCGCACGCGTCGCGCTGGATTCCATCGAGCGGGCCATCGCGGCGAACCCGCCCCGGGACCGCCGACACACTGTCGCGCATCTGGTCTATGTTCAGGACCCCGACAACCAGCGGTTCGGCAAGCTCGGAGTCGTCGCCCAGTTCTCCGCGAACTGGATGTCCGCTGACCCGGACACCGTGGTGAACATGGCGGCCCGGTACGGCAAGCCCCGCCAGGATCTGATGTACCGCGCGCGGGACGTGTTGGAGACCGGCGGCCGCATCTCGTTCGGCACCGACTGGCCGGCGGCGGGGTACTACTCGACCTACAAACCGCTGGATTCAATACAGCTCGGGGTGACACGGCAATTGATCGGCGACCCCGACGCCGAAGTGCTGCCACCTGCCGACCAGCGGCTGTCAGTCGAGGAGGCGGTGCACTCCAACACGCTGGGTGCCGCCTACCAGATCCGGTTGGACGACAAGGTGGGCTCGCTCGAGGTCGGCAAGCTCGCCGACATGATCGTTCTCGACAAGAACATCCTCGAGGTCGATCCGCACGACATTCACCAGGCCCGGGTCACGATGACCATGATGAACGGCGAGATCCGTCACCAGGTCTGAGGCATCAGCGCTTGACGACCGCCGTGCCCGTGAAGCGGTCCTGGTAGCCGCGCAGATCGCTGTCGGTGAACAGCGCCGGGATGACGAAGAACACCAGGATCCCGCGTACGGTCGCGCGGCCGAGGCCGACGTGAATCCGATTGTCGATGGAGGCCACCCGCACGCCGAGTGCCAGCTGACCCGGAGTGAAGCCGAACAGGCGCACGGAGATGATGCCGAGCACGACCCAGACCACGGCGATGGAGGTGGATCCCAGCGGGGTGTAGAGGAAGGTCTGCTGGTTCATCAGACCGACCGCGACGAGAAGACCGACCAGCCCGTACGCAATGAACCAATCGATCAGCAACGCGGCGATGCGCCTGCCGAAGCCGGCGATCGATCCGGGACCGGACGGAGGCAGGCCGAGGCGCTGACCGGGGTATTCGTTGGCTCCTGATTCGCCGCTCGGGTCCGAACCCGACAGCCAGGACCCCAGGGGACGGGTCATACTGTCAGGATATGCGCTGCGGCATTGCGTAACTTCGGCGCAACATGAGGTTGATGACGGTGCAACATCCTGTCCATAGCGTCAACGCGCGGGTTACCAGATATAAGGAGAGTTCTCAGTGGCAGATAAGACGGCTGACGACGTCATCAAGCTGATCAAGGATGAGGAAGTCGAATACGTCGACATCCGGTTCTGCGATCTGCCCGGCGTGGTCCAGCACTTCTCGATCCCGGCGTCCGCGTTCGACGAGAGCGTTTTCGAGGACGGTTTGGCCTTCGACGGTTCGTCGGTGCGCGGCTTCCAGTCGATCCACGAATCCGACATGATGCTGTTGCCCGACCCCGAGACGGCGCGCATCGATCCGTTCCGTGCCGCCAAGACGGTGAACCTCAACTTCTTCGTGCACGATCCGTTCACCCGCGAGGCGTACTCGCGCGACCCGCGCAACGTGGCCCGCAAGGCGGAGAACTACCTCGCCAGCACCGGAATCGCCGACACCGCCTACTTCGGCGCCGAGGCCGAGTTCTACATCTTCGACTCCGTAAGCTTCGACTCGAAGATGAACGGCACGTTCTACGAGATCGACTCCGAGGCCGGCTGGTGGAACTCCGGCGAGCCGTTCGAGGCCGATGGATCCCCCAACCGCGGTTACAAGGTGCGCCCCAAGGGCGGCTATTTCCCCGTCGCACCGTACGACCACTACGTCGACCTGCGCGATCAGATCACGACCAATCTGCAGAACGCGGGCTTCGAGATCGAACGCGGCCACCACGAGGTGGGCACCGCCGGGCAGGCCGAGATCAACTACAAGTTCAACACGCTGCTGCACGCGGCCGACGACCTGCTGCTGTTCAAGTACATCGTGAAGAACACCGCATGGGCCGCCGGTAAGACGGTGACCTTCATGCCCAAGCCGCTGTTCGGTGACAACGGGTCCGGCATGCACGCCCACCAGTCGCTGTGGAAGGACGGCCAGCCGCTGTTCCACGACGAGTCGGGTTACGCGGGCCTTTCGGACACCGCGCGCCACTACATCGGCGGCATCTTGCACCACGCGCCGTCGCTGCTGGCGTTCACCAACCCGACGGTGAACTCCTACAAACGTCTGGTCCCAGGCTATGAAGCCCCGATCAACCTGGTGTACAGCCAGCGCAATCGGTCGGCCGCGGTGCGTATCCCGATCACCGGCAACAACCCGAAGGCCAAGCGTCTCGAGTTCCGCGCCCCCGACAGCTCGGGCAACCCGTACCTGGCGTTCGCGGCGATGATGATGGCCGGCCTGGACGGCATCAAGAAGAAGATCGAGCCACAGGCGCCAGTCGACAAGGACCTCTACGAGTTGCCGCCGGACGAGGCCGCCAGCATCCCGCAGGCTCCGACATCGCTATCCGCGGTGATCGACAAGCTCGAAGAGGATCACGAATACCTCACCGAGGGTGGAGTTTTCACCGAGGACCTGATCGAGACCTGGATCTCCTACAAGCGGGAGAACGAGATCATGCCCGTGCAGATCCGTCCTCACCCCTACGAGATCGCCCTTTACTACGACGTTTAGTCGGCTCGCAACAAGGAGCTCTGACCGAAGGGCCGGTGGCGTTTGCGCCGCCGGCCCTTTGGGCATTCAGCTGTGAAAATCCTGTCCGTCCTCACGTAGGGTTGCAGCACATGACGACCAATCTGGACGCACGTCTCGCCAGCTACTCCTCACCCGTCTTGAGCCTTTTCCGCATCGTCTTCGGCCTGATGTTCATGATGCACGGCACGCAGAAGCTGTTCGACTGGCCGATCGCTGCGCCCGCGCCGATAGAAACGGGCTCCTTCCCGTACTGGTGGGCCGGCCTAATCGAACTGGTCCTGGGTATCCTGATCACCCTCGGGCTGTTCACTCGAATCGCGGCATTCATCGCCTCTGGGGAGATGGCATTCGCGTACTTCTATGCACACTGGCCCATCCTCAAGGGCGATGCGACTCAACCGTTCTGGCCGATCGCCAATGGCGGTGAACTGGCCGTCCTGTACTGCTTCGGCTTCCTGCTGCTCGCCACCACGGGAGGCGGCGCCTGGGCCGTCGACAGCCGCCGTCGCGCCCGCGGCGGAGGTGTGGCGCCGAACCGTGTGGTCACCGGAACCGCCGCGCCGGCAGGTCATGCAACCGGTGCGCCCGTCCGCCGCGGCGGACTGCTCAGCCGATTCCGCCGCCGCTAGTCCAGCGCCATGTCCTTACGGAACTTGCGCATACCGTCGATCTTCTCGTCGAGGGTGGCCAGCGGTCCCGAGTAGAACATCCACGGCATCGTGATGATCCCGTCGATTCCGCCCGCCTGCGCGCGGTCGTAGTGCTCGGGGGTGAACGCATCGGTCAGCGGCGTGATCACGACGAAGTCGTCCATCGACAATCCCTGCGCGGCCCGCATCTCGCGTAGCTTTTCCACACGTATCAGCGCCTGGTCGGTACTGATCAGGTCGCCGATCCAGCCGTCGTGTTTCGCGGCGCGACGCAGTGCGATGTCGGAGAGACCACCGACGTAGATCGGAATGGGCGGTGGCGTCGGCTCCATCTCCAGCCGCGGGGTCTGGTAGAACTCGCCGTCGAACTCGGTCCAGCCCGGCTTCCAGAGCTCCTTCATCAGCGCGAGCATCTCGTCGGTGCGCTTACCGCGACGGGCGAACTGCTGCCCCATGAGGGTGAACTCTTCCTCGCACCAGCCGACCCCGATGCCGAGTTCCAACCGTCCACCGGCCAACAATGCCGACGTGCCAATCGATTTCGCCGCCGAGTACGGGTCACGCATCGCGGGCAGGTAGACGGTCGTCACGAAACGCAGCCGCGTCGTCACCATGGCGAGGGCGCCGATCAGCACCCAGGGGTCCGGCCAGTCGGTGAAGGCTTCCCACCGCCGCTTGCCGTCCTTGGTATACGGATACGGCGTCTTCAGCGTCTCGAGGTTGATCACATGGTCTGGGATGCCCAGACCGTCGTAGCCCAGATCATCGGCGGCCTTGGCGATCTCGACGACTTCGCCGGTGTCGAGGAAGGCAGCGCTCACATAGATCTTCATCCGGCGTCACGCGCCCACGCCGGGCGAATGAACACGCCTTCCGCCTCGACCGTCGGGCCGTCGGCATCCTTCAAATAGCCTCGGGCGAAAGTCTTCACACCCTCGGACCGCTCTACAAAAGCCTCCGCGCGCAACGGCCCCAGCGGCGTGCCACGCAGATAGCGCAGTGAGATCGTGCCGGTGAACTTCGGCTGGGTCAGCCCCTCGCTGGCCGCCTCGCCGAGCAGGTGGTCGAGCACCAGGGCGCAGATGCCGCCGTGCACCCATCCCGGTGGCCCCTCGTAGGCGCCGCTCAGGGTGAATTCGCTCCAGCACTGTCCATCGTCCTCGTGGTGGATGATCATCGGTGGCGCGATCGCATTCCGCAGCCCCACAGCGGGATTGGCCCACGCCAGCGGCCGCCCGGTGGCCTCGTGCCGCAGCGTCGACGTGACGGCGCGCTTCTTGCTTTCGAGCAGCGCGGTCAACGCGTCGATCTTGTCCTGGGCGTCGCGCACGGTGTCCTCGTCGACCTCGGTATGCAAACCGGCGTCGATGAGCCTGCGCACCGATTCGGTCAGCGGTCCGTAGAGCGCGCGTTGGCGCTCGTACTCCGCATCGCTGATCACGTCGAACCCGAAGTCCATGCTCACTCGCCGAACACCTTTCGTACCACTGCTTTTGCCCTACGCGTGACACGTAAGTAGTTGTCGAGGAACTCGCCGCCGTCGTCGCTCTTCCAGCCGGCGGCCAGCGCCACCGCATTGAGCTGACGTCCCGGCCCCGGAAGCTGATCGGTCGCCTTCCCGCGCACCAGCACCAGCGCATTGCGCGCCCGCGTCGCGGTCAGCCAGGCCTGCCGAAGCAGTTCGACATCGCCCTCGGCGATCAGCTCGGCCGCGCCGATCGCGTTGAGTGCCTCGAGCGTCGAAGTGTTGTGCAGCGCAGGAACTTTGTGGGCGTACCGCAGCTGTATCAGCTGCACTGTCCACTCGATGTCGGCGAGTCCGCCGCGGCCGAGCTTGGTGTGCGTATTCGGGTCGGCGCCGCGCGGCAGTCGTTCGGCATCTATGCGCGCCTTGATGCGCCGGATCTCCTGGACCGCCTGCTGCGAGACACCGCCCGCGGGATACCGCGTCTTGTCGATCATCAACAGGAAGCGCTCCCCTAGATCGGGATCGCCGGCCACCCGGTGCGCGCGCAGCAGCGCCTGCACCTCCCACGTCTGCGCGTACTTCTCGTAGTAGGCCTCATAGGAGGCAAGCGTTCTCACCAACGGACCGCTGCGGCCCTCGGGTCGCAGGTTGGCGTCGACCTCCAACGGCGGATCCGCGGACGGCGTGCCGAGCAGCGTGCGCACCTTCTCCGCCACCGACACCGACCACTTGACCGCGACCGACTCCTCGAAGCCCGCGTTCGGTTCACACACGAACATCACGTCGGCGTCCGACCCGTAGCCCAATTCGGCGCCACCGAGACGGCCCATCCCGATCACGGCGATACGCGCGGGCGCGCCGTCTTCGCCCGTGTTGTCCCGGATCACCGCCTCCAGCGCGGCCTGCAGTACGGCCACCCACACCGACGTCAGCGCCTGGCACACGTCGGTCACCTCGAGCATGCCCAGCAGGTCGGCCGACGCGATGCGAGCCAGCTCGCGCCTGCGCAAGGTGCGTGCCGCGGCGATGGCCCGCACCGGGTCGGCATGGCGCCCCGCCGAGGCGACAAGCGCTCGGCCGACCCCTTCCGGCTCGACTTCGCACAGCTTGGGTCCGCTGGGGCCGTCAGCATAGAGCTGGATGACCTCAGGGGCCCTCATCAGCAGTTCGGGCACATAGGCCGAGGTGCCCAGCACTTGCATCAGCCGCTTGGCCACCGCACCCTCGTCGCGAAGTGTCGACAGGTACCACCGCGCGTCGGACAGCGCCTCGCTGATCCGCCGGTACGACAGCAGACCGGCGTCGGGGTCGGGCGTATCCGACAGCCAGTCCAGCAGCGTCGGCAGCAACACCCGCTGCACCTGCCCGCGGCGGCCGCCCTCGCCCGTCAGCGCCCTCAGATGGGTCAGCGCGCTCTGCGGCCCCTCATAGCCGAGCGCGGCCAGCTGACGCTCGGCGGCGTCGGCACTGAGTCCCTCCGGAATCCCGAAGGCGCCAACCGATTCCAGCAGCGGCTGATAGAACAGCTTGGCGTGCAGCCGCGATACCCGCATGCTCTGCCGCTTCAGCTCTTCGCGCAGCACGCCGAGAGCATCGTGGGTGCCGTCGGGGCGAATGTGTGCGGCCCGCGCCAGCCAGCGCAGCGCCTCGTCGTCGTCATCCTCGGGGAGGATGTGCGTGCGCTTGAGCCGTTGGAGCTGCAGTCGGTGTTCGAGCAGCCGCAGGAACTCATATGACGCGGTCAGGTTCGCTGTGTCGTCGCGGCCGATGTAGCCGCCGTTGCCGAGCGCGGCCAGCGCGTTGACCGTCGACGCCACGTGCAGCGATTCGTCGTGGCGGCCGTGGACGAGCTGCAGCAGCTGGACCGCGAACTCGACGTCACGCAGCCCGCCGGGGCCGAGTTTGATCTCGCGGGTCCGCATGCCTGCCGGCACGTTGTCGATGACGCGACGGCGCATCGCCTGCACCTCGGTGACGAAGTCTTCCCGCTCGCACGCCGTCCACACCATCGGCATCAAAGCGTCGATGTACTGCTTGCCGAGCTCGGCGTCGCCGACGGCGGGTCGCGCCTTCATCAACGCCTGGAACTCCCACGTCTTGGCCCAGCGCTGGTAGTAGGCGACATGGGAGTCCAGCGTGCGAACCAACTGGCCGCGTTTACCCTCCGGACGTAGCGCGGCGTCCACTTCGAAGAACGCATCACCCGCGAAGCGCATCATCTCGCCGGCCACCCGGGTCGCGATCGCGAGCTGGTCCGCCGAGCCCTCCGCCACGAAGATCACGTCGACATCGCTGACGTAGTTCAGCTCGCGCGCACCGCACTTGCCCATCGCGATGACGGCCAGCCGTGGCATCTCGCCGCCCACCGACTTGTGCGCAACGGCCAACGCTGCGCCGAGCGCCGCGTCGGCAAGGTCGGACAGATGCTCACCAACCGTCGTGAACGGCAGGACGGCTTCGTTTTCCACGGTCGAAGCCAGGTCCAGACCCGAAAGCACCAGCAGCCGGTCGCGGTACAGGCTTTGCAGCGGTTGCAGCGCATCCCTTGTGTCCGTTGCCTTTTCGGCGAGATCACCAAAGATCGCGCGCAACTCCTCGGCCGACGGCAACGTCACCCGTCCAGCCAACAGCTTCCAGCTCTCGGGGTGGGCGACAAGGTGGTCGCCGAGCGCCAGCGACGACCCGAGCACGCTGAACAGCCGGCCGCGCAGACCGCGGTCGGTCAGCAGTTGCTGATTGAGTTCGCTCCAGCCGTCGCCCAATGCGTCGACCAAACGGACCATCGCGGCGAGCGCGGTGTCGGCATCCGGTGCGCGCGACAACGACCACAACAACTCGACGTGGGAATCGGTGTTCCAACCCAGCCGATCGAGGTCGGCGGGCGCCGAGGGTTCGACCAGCCCAAGGCGTCCCACGCTGGGCAGCTTCGGTCGCTGCGTCGCAGGTTTGGCCACGGCTCGACGTTAGCGCACCAGCTCCAGGGGCTGGATTACAGACGGCTACAGCGACAAGTACGTCTTGAGCTCGAACGGCGTGACGTGGCTGCGGTAGTTCTCCCACTCGGCGCGCTTGTTGCGCAGGAAGTAGTCGAACACATGCTCCCCCAACGCTTCTGCGACCAGTTCGGAGTTCTCCATCTCGCCCAGCGCTACACCGAGGCTGCCCGGCAGCTCCTTGTAGCCCATCGCGCGGCGTTCCTCGGGGGTGAGGTTCCAGACGTTGTCCTCGGCCTGGGGGCCCAACACGTAGTTTTTCTCGATGCCGCGCAGCCCCGCGGCGAGCAGGACGGCGAAGGTCAGATACGGGTTGCACGCCGAGTCGGGGCTGCGCACCTCGACGCGTCGCGACGATGCCTTGCGCGGTGTGTACATCGGGACCCGCACGAGCGCCGAGCGGTTGGCCGCTCCCCAGCTCGCCGCGGTCGGCGCCTCGCCGCCGTGGACGAGCCGCTTGTAGGAGTTCACCCACTGATTGGTGACGGCGCTGATCTCGTTGGCGTGTTCGAGGATGCCCGCGATGAACGACTTGGCGACATCGGACAGCTGCAACACGTCATCGGGGCTGTGGAAGGCGTTGTTCTCGCCCTCGAACAAACTCATGTGGGTGTGCATTGCCGAGCCGGGATGTTCGGAGTACGGCTTGGGCATGAACGTGGCCCGCACCCCGTCGCCGAGCGCGACCTCCTTGACGACGTAGCGGAAGGTCATCACGTTGTCGGCCATCGACAGCGCATCGGCGTAGCGCAGGTCGATCTCCTGCTGGCCCGGTGCGCCCTCGTGGTGGCTGAACTCGACCGAGATGCCCATCTGCTCGAGTGCGTCGATGGCGTGGCGGCGGAAGTTCGGCGCGGCGTCGTGCACGGCCTGGTCGAAGTAGCCGCCGTTGTCGGCGGGGACGGGCACGCTGCCGTCGTACTCACCCGGCTTGAGGAGGAAGAACTCGATCTCGGGGTGCACGTAGCAGGAGAAGCCGAGGTCGCTGGCTTTGGACAGCTGGCGGCGCAGCACGTGGCGCGAGTCCGCCCACGAGGGCGAACCGTCGGGCATCGTGATGTCGCAGAACATGCGGGCCGAGTGGTGGTCGCCGGCACTGGACGTCCACGGCAGCACCTGGAAGGTGGACGGATCGGGCCGTGCCACCATGTCGGCCTCGGAAACCCGGGCGAAGCCTTCGATCGCCGAACCGTCGAAGCCGATGCCCTCCTCGAACGCGCCTTCGAGTTCGGCGGGCGCGATGGCGACCGATTTGAGGTATCCGAGCACATCGGTGAACCACAACCGGACGAAGCGGATATCGCGTTCTTCCAGCGTGCGCAGCACGAATTCCTTCTGCCGGTCCATGTCCGCAGGGTATGCACCGGCTGTTAAATCTGTGTTACGGCGATGAGCGCTTGCGCGAAGAGCAGGTAAATCGGGCAGGTTCGATCAGCAGTGCGTACGGTCAGGCGTCGAGTTCGTAGCTCAGCCAGGTCGACTTCGACGCGCCGATTCCGTCGTAGAGCCGCTGCGCCGTCGCGTTGTCCGGGGCCGTCTCCCACACCAACTTCTCGGCACCGCGGTCGCGGCACAGCTGCAGACCCCGCTCGATCAGCGCCCGGCCGGTGCCGGTGCCACGCGCCGCCGACTCCACGAACAGATCATTGAGCACGCCGACGCGTGCGGCGTACAACGTCTGCCAGGTCCAGTAGATCGTCGCAAACCCCAGCGGTGTCCCGTCGACGCGCGCGATCAGCTGCACACCCTCGTCTGGGTTGTCGATCAGTGCGTTCGACAGGGCCAGCAGCCGCTCATCGGACGGATCCACGCGATAGAAGTCGCAATAGCCGCGCATCATCGGTAACAGCTCCGGCAGATCCGAAACCGTGACACCGGTGATGTTCACTCGCAACGGACGCCCTCCGGCGGGACCGTGAGATCGACCAGGTATTTCGCCGCGATGTCGTCGATGCAGCCCTCGCCCTGGAAGCCCACCGTGTGCTGAGTGCCGACAAAGGTGACCAGCGTGCCGCCCAGCTGACGCGCCAGGTCGACGCCCGCCTCGTACGGGGTGGCGGGGTCGTTGGTCGTCGAGATCACCAGGATCGGCGGTAGCCCGTCGACCTTGATCTCGTGCGGTTCGGTCGTCGGAGGGACGGGCCAGAACGCGCAGGTGCCGAGCGGAGCGTGCCCGGTGAACTCGCCATAGCTCATGAACGGCGCCGCTTCACGGGCCCGCCGGTCCTCCTCGACGGCCTTGGCGCGGTCGGTCACCGCCGGCTTGTCGACGCAGTTGACCGCCACGCGGACGTCGGTCGAGTTGTTGTAGTGGCCGTTCTCGTCGCGGCCCATGTAGAGATCGGACAGCGCCAGCATCGTGTCGCCCTCCCCCTGCTTGATCTCCTTGAGGGCCTGGGTGAGGTGGCGCCACAGATTCGGCGAGTACAGCGGCAGGATGGTGCCGACGATCGCGTCGGAGTAGCTCAGCCCGCGCGGATCACGCGTCTTCAACGGGTCTTCCACCAGCGGGTCGACCATGCTGCGGTAGACGTCGACCGCCTTGGCGGGATCGGTGCCCAGCGGACAGTCCGCGTCCTTGGCGCAGTCGGCGGCGTAGTCGTTGAACGCTGTCTGGAATGCCTTGGCCTGGCGAATGTTGGCCTCGGTGGGATCGGCGTTGGGGTCGATGGCGCCGTCGAGGATCATCGCGCGCACCTTGTCCGGATAGGCCTCCGCGTACAGCGCGCCGATGCGGGTGCCATACGAGTAGCCGAGATAGTTCAGCTTCTCGTCGCCGAGCGCCTCCCGCATCGCGTCGAGATCCTTGACGACACTGGCAGTTCCGACGTTGGCAAGGAATTCGTCGCCCATCTTGTCGACGCAGCGCTGAACGAACGCCTTGGTTTCGGACTCGATGTGCTCGACACCCTCGGGCGTGTAGTCCACCTGAGGGTCGGCGCGGAGCCGGTCGTTGTCGGCGTCAGAGTTGCACCACACTGCGGGCGTGGAGGCGGCCACGCCGCGCGGGTCGAAGCCGACCAGATCGAATCGTTGGCGGACGCTGTCGGGCAGCAGCCCGACCATGCTGGTCGCCGCCGCGACACCCGACTCGCCAGGACCGCCGGGGTTGACGATCAGGGAGCCGATCTTGTCTCCGGTCGCCTTGAACCGGATCATCGCCAGCCGCGCGACCTCGCCGTCAGGCTCGGCCCAGTTCACGGGAACCGACAACATGCCGCACTCGGCACCGACGGGGGCCGGTTCGCCGTCGGAGGACGAGTTCTCGCACTCCCCCCATTCGATCGGCGTTCCCGGCGGGGGCACGGCGACCACGCCGCGGCCCTCGACCAAGTTCGTGCAACCGGCGACCAGCAACATCAACGCCGTCACTTGGACGCCGATCTTCAGGCTCATGGCACCACATGCTGCCATGACCGCACATCCGCGCTGGCTAGGCGGCTATCGCGTGGCGCTGAGCAACTCGTCGAGGGCGGCCTTGAAGTCGTCGGCCATGTCCCACAGATCGGGCAGCAACTCCGGGCATGACACGATCCCGACGTTCAGTTTGCCGGCCAACGACATCACCGTGATGTTGAGGCCGGAGCCGTGGAAAATCGGCCCCAGCGGATACATGGCGTCCACCTCGCAGCCCAGGTAGTACAGCGGAACCTGCGGGCCGGGGACGTTGGAGACGACGAGGTTGTGCACCGGCCTGGCCCCGCTCAGCCGACTGGCGGCGTAGACCCGCATCGCGACACCGAAAACCGCGGGCGCCGCGAACTGGGTCCAGTCCTGCAGCAGGGTCGCCCCGATCGCCGAACTGTGTTGTTTGGCAACCGAATTCGAGTCGGCGATGGATTTCAGTCGCTCCGCTGGGTCCTCGATCTGAGTCTCAAGCTTGGAGAACATGCCCGACACCTGGTTGCGGCCGGGCCGGTCCGACTTGTCGTGCACCGACACCGGCACCATGGCGACCAACGAGTTCTCCGGCAAATCACCGCGATCGTCGAGGAACTTGCGCAGCACACCGGACACCAGCGCCATCACCACGTCGTTGACCTTGACCCCGAAGTGGTTCTTGACGGTCTTGATGTCTTCGAGGTCCAGCTGCGCGAACGCCACGTTGCGATGTCCGGTGACGTTGCTGTTCCAGGCGGTCTTGGGAGCGACGAACGGGGCCGTCATGGCGTTGCCCCCGCGGGCGCGGCGGGCGGTGTCCACGACCGTCGACAGGGTCGACGGAAGCGCATTGATCAACTTGAGCGGCCGGGTGGCGTACTTGACCGCGCCGGAGACCGCGATCTCGAGGGAGCTCGCATCGCCAGGACCGTCCACCGGATCGGGCGGCGGAGCATCGGCTTCGGTGCTGCACAGCTGCGACATCAGGTTGGCCCCCGAGACCCCGTCGACACCGGAGTGGTGGACCTTCGTCATCACGACGATGCGCCCGCCGTCCTGCGGGTCGGTGCCCTCGACGTTCTCGATCACCCACTTCTCCCACAGCGGCCGGCTGCGGTCGAGTTGCAGCGAGGCGATGTGCCCACAGATCTCGGCCAATTCGCGGCGACCGCCCGGGGCGGGCAAACCGATGCGGTGCAGGTGCCGGTCGACGTCAAAATCCCTGTCCTCCACCCACACTGGATGGTCGAGGTTGAACCTGCTGTCGGCGAGCTTCTCCCGGAATTGCGGCATCGCCTTGATCCTCAGGTCGAACGCGTCGCGGAAACGGTCGAAGGTGTACCCGCCCGGCATGGTCGACGTGTCCAGCTCGAGGATCGAACACACATGCAGCGGTTGCTGCGCGGTCTCGAGATACAGGAAACTGGCGTCGAGTCCGCTTAACCGTTGCATGCCGCCGATGTTAGGCCGGGCTGAGCCCGGTGTGAGGAAATCCACTCAACGCGCCTTTCAACTTCGGCGCCCGAAGTGGCAGACTGAACAGGTCAGACGAACCCGGGGACCCGGATGGGCCTCGAGGATCGACCCGACCAACCCGTGAGGGACAACGATGTCTGAGCAGATTGTCTATGGCGCTGCCGCGGAGAAGCCGCGGACGAAGGTCCGTACCCTTCACCTCCAGAAATGGAAGTCAGAAGGCCACAAGTGGGCCATGCTGACGGCCTACGACTTCTCCACCGCCCGCATTTTCGACGATGCAGGCATTCCCGTCCTGCTGGTCGGCGATTCGGCGGCCAACGTGGTGTACGGCTACGACACCACGGTGCCGGTGACTCCCGACGAGCTCATCCCGCTGGTCCGCGGCGTCGTCCGCGGCGCGTCGCACGCACTGGTGGTCGCCGACCTGCCGTTCGGCAGCTATGAGGCGGGCCCGCAGCAGGCTCTTGCCACGGCCACCCGGTTCATGAAGGAGACCGGTGCGGGTGCGGTCAAACTCGAGGGTGGCGAGCGCGTCGCCGATCAGATCGCGACCCTGACCCAGGCCGGCATCCCCGTGGTCGCGCACATCGGGTTCACCCCGCAGAGCGTCAACGGCCTGGGCGGGTTCCGCGTCCAGGGCCGCGGCGACGGCGCCGAGCAGACCGTCCACGACGCGATCGCCGTGCAGGAAGCCGGGGCCATCGCCGTGGTGCTCGAAATGGTTCCCGCTGAACTGGCCACTCAGATCACCGGCAAGCTGACCATTCCCACCATCGGCATCGGAGCCGGACCCAACTGCGATGCGCAGGTGCTGGTGTGGCAGGACATGGCCGGCATGACGAGCGGTAAGACCGCAAAGTTCGTCAAACGCTTCGGCGATGTGGGTGCCGAATTGAGCCGCGCCGCAACGCAGTATGCCGACGAGGTCGCGAGCGGGACGTTCCCCGCCGAAGAGCACTCCTTCTAATTTTTCACCCGCGAACGTGGGTTACCCGCACGCATCTACACAGATTCGCGTGTTACAAGTCCACACTCGGCGCGCAGGCTCGCGAGCTAGGAGAACTCCGGCTTCCGCTTGGCCATGAAGGCATCGACGCCTTCGCGGCCGTCGGCGGAGTTGGCACGTTCGGCGATCAGCCGGCTCTCGAATTCCATCTGCTCCTCGAGACCGCTGCTGAACGTCGACAGCATCAGTGCCTTCACGGAGCCGTTGGACCCGGCGCAGGTGGCCGCCATTTTTTCGGCCAGCGCGTCGGCACGCGCGGCCAATTGATCGTCGGGCACCACCTCGGTGATCAGACCCCACTGTGCGGCGTCCTGAGCCGAGAGAGTGCGATTGGTCAGCATCAGTTCCTTGGTCTTGGTGATGCCGATGAGCCGCGGCAGGAAGTACGACGAGCTGCCGTCCGGCGAGAGCCCCACCTTGGTGTAGGCCATCGTGAACGACGCCGACTCCGCGGCAAGGACGAGATCGCCCGTCACCGCGATCGAGAAGCCTGCTCCGGCGGCGGTGCCGTTGACCGCGGTGATGAGCACGGCGTCCATCCGCGAGAAGCTCGAGATGGCGCGATGCAGATCGTTCGCGACGCCCTTGATGTGCAGGCCCCTGTCGGGCGCAGGCGCAAAGGACTTCAGATCGCCTCCGGCGCAGAAGAAGCGACCCGAACCGGTGAGCACGACGACCTTCGTCGCGGCGGTGTCGCAGCGCCGCGCGGCATCGGCGAGCTCGCGAGTCATGGTGTCGTTCATCCCGTTTGCGGCGTCGGGACGGTTCAGGGTGATCCGGGTGATGGCACCGGACGGCTCGAATTTGATCGTCTCGTAGTCGGTCACCCCTGGACCTTATCGCCGCTGTCCAACTGCTCAACCTCTCCCCCGGCCTCCTCGTTTACCTGAATGTGGCAGTCTTGCCCGCACCATGGGCAAATCCACTTCGAGCTATCTGGAGGTCGAGCGCAAGTTCGACGTCGTCGACTCCACCGTCTCCCCGTCATTCGACGGGCTCTCGGCGGTCGCGTCGGTGAAGCGTTCTCCCGTGCAGCAACTCGACGCCGTCTACTTCGACACCCCCAACCGCGACCTGGCCGCGCACCGCATCACGTTGCGCCGGCGCACCGGCGGCCCCGACGCCGGATGGCACCTCAAGTTGCCCGCAGGTGCCGACGCCCGCACCGAGGTGCGGGAGCCGCTGGACAGCTCGGGCGACGACGTGCCGGAGGCGCTGCGCGACGTCGTGTTGGCCATCGTGCGGGACCGGCCGTTGGCTCCCGTGGCGCGGATCTCGACCGAGCGCACCGTCGACATGCTCTACGGACGTGACGGCGTGGCGCTCGCGGAGTTCTGCGATGACCAGGTCACCGCCTCTGCCGGGCTGGACGGCGCGGAACAACGGTGGCGCGAATGGGAGCTCGAGCTCGCCGAGGGCGGCGATCGAGAACTGCTGGAGCGGCTCGCGAACAGGCTCCTGGATGCCGGCGCGGTACCTGCCGGGCACGGTTCCAAGCTGGCCCGGGTACTCGAATCGACGGCCGAGTCCGAGCCGTCGGAGCTGCCGGACGATCCGATCCACCGGGCGGTGGCCGGACATGTCGACGAGTTGCTGGAGTGGGATCGGGCGGTTCGCGCCGATGTCTACGACTCCGTACACCAGATGCGGGTCACGACACGCAAGATCCGCAGTCTGTTGCAGTCGTCCGAGGACGCGTTCGGGATCACCGACGACGCCTGGATCCTCGACGAACTGCGCCAGCTGGCGTCCGTGCTGGGTGTGGCGCGCGACGCCGAGGTGCTCGCCGAGAAGTACGAGAAAGCACTCGACGAACTGCCCGCGGAATTGATCCGCGGTCCGGTGCGCGAGCGACTGGTCGACGGCGCGAAGAAGCGCTACTCCGCGGGGCACCGGCGATCGCTGATCGCGATGCGCTCCGATCGGTACTTCCGGCTGCTCGATGCTCTCGAGGCGTTGGTGGCCACCCCCCCGCCACCGCCGGCGCCCGGTGACGAAGAGCCCACAACGCTGACCATCGACGCCGCGTACAAGAAGGTCCGTAAAGCGGCCAAGGCAGCGGACACCGCCGAGTCCGACGCCGAGCGGGACGAAGCTTTGCACCGAATTCGTAAGCGCGCCAAACGACTTCGGTATACGGCGTCGGCGACGGGTGACGACAAGGTGTCCGACCGCGCGAAGGCCATTCAGTCGTTGCTCGGCGATCATCAGGACAGCGTCGTCAGCCGGAATCACCTCAGCAAGGAGGCCGCCGTCGCGCACGCCGCCGGCGAGGACACCTTCACCTACGGGGTGCTCTATCAGCTTGAAGCCGAAGTCGCACGTCGAGCCGAGGAGAGCCTCGGCGCCGCACTGAAGAAGCTGAGAAAGTCCGTTCGCTAGGAGTCGTGACTCAGACGGTTGCGTGGACTCCGTGCAGAATGCGGCGCAGCTCGAGCATCGCGTCGTGCAGCTCGGTACGCACGGCGGGTTCGGTGGTGCAGTACTCGGAGGCGATCTGCGCGGTGGAGCGCCCGAGGTAGTACGCCCGGTAGATGAGCTCGCGGTGCGGAATCGACAGCATCGCCATGGCCTGTCGAATCACCTTGCCGTCGGTCACGGCGAAAGCACCGCGTGCGGGTCGAGCACCGAGGGATGGTCGACGATGTAGTCGAGTATGTGGTCGTGCGCCTTCGCGAGGTGGTCGCCGATGAGACGCGCCGTGGTGGCGGCATCCCCGCGTTCGACGGCGGCCAGTATCTCCGCATGCTCGCTCCCGATGTGCCCGGTCTGACCGATCACCTCGAGGTGCAGGTACACGTAGCGATCGGTCAAGCGCCGCAAGTGCTCGATCAGTTCGATCGTGCGCGGGCGGTTGGACCGGCGGTAGACCGCGGCGTGGAATTCGGTGTTGGCCGCGAGCCAGGTGCGCGCATCGGTTGGCTCTGACATGATCGCCAGCTGCCTTCGCATGTAGATGATGTCGGCGCGGCCGACGTGTGGGACGGCGATGGCGGTGGTCTTCGGCTCGATCGACAGCCGCAGGTCGTACAGCTCCTGCAGTTCCTCGATCGACATGCGGGTGACGATCGCGGTGGCGTTGGACAGCGGCTGCACCAGGCCTTCGCTGGCGAGCAGCGCCAACGCGTCGCGCACCGGGATCCGGCTGACGCCGAACCGTTCGGCGAGGCCGACCTGGGCGAGCTTGGCGCCGGGCGCGACGTCCCCGTGCAGGATCTCGGCCCTGAGCTGTGCGGCGATGCGTGCTGCGGAACTTTCGGATGCCATCGCGGTGTCCTGTCTACGATCTTGAGTTCTTGTATACAGATGCTGGCTGTGAGGTCCCATGGAAAGAGGATGAGTTGGCCTGTAAGCCGGATTCTGTTCCGCACCGTAGGGCGTGCGCGGTCATGGGTTGGTCCCCGAAAATACCTGCGAAAAGTCGACGTCCTTCGATGCGATGCAATTACGCTTTCGCCTTGGGGGTCGAGCTTCAAGTCAGTTTCAGGGGTGGAGCAATATGCGTGGAATCCTTATCAACACCGCCGTGCTAGCCATTTCCCTGGGCGCCGCTCCAATCGCCGCCGCCGACGATGTGCCCGGCGTCAACGACGACGCAGTGCTCGGCGCACCTTGTGACAGCGCAAGCCGATACATCTATGGACGCGGCCCTAGCGGCGAGCCGCTCGCCTGTGTCGCGTTCGACGGCGCGGGCCAGTGGGTTCAATCCATGCCTCTGGTCGGTGTTCGTGAGGTCGGCTCTACATGCGTCGATGAGAGTGACGGCGTTGCTCAATCTCCTGACGGTCTGGGTCTGGTGTGTGCCTCCGACATGGGATGGCAGCCCGGCCCGTAGGTCTCTTTCGCTCGATTGACTCGGTGCTCGGATCCGCTGCGGACGGCGGCGACCCCGAGTGGCTGAATATGCAAGACATAGGGCGGATGAGTTGGCCTGTAAGCCGGATTCTGTTCCGCACCACCGCGAGTGATCACGGCGGTGAGGCGGCGACCATCCATCTGGACACACCGTTGCCGGGTGCCTCAAGCGGCCTACCCGCAGGCTCGGGCGAGCAGCCCTCGGACGCCTGCGCGGCCGCACCAGGTGCGGCCTTCTTGGCCTTGCTTCGGGTGGGGTTTGCCTAGCCACTCCGGTCACCCGGAATGCTGGTGCGCTCTTACCGCACCGTTTCACCCTTACCGCCTCCAGGGCGGCGGTCTGTTTTCTGTGGCACTGTCCCGCGAGTCACCTCGGATTGCTGTTAGCAATCACCCTGCTCTGCGAAGTCCGGACTTTCCTCGAATCATCTTGCGACGATCCGCGGCCGCCCGGCCAACTCATCCGCGCAATAAACTTAGCTCATGTCCCAGGTTCCCCCGGCCCGTTATCTCCTGCGGGCCAAGGATCTGGTCGACGCACGCTATTCGGATCCCATCACCGTCGACGACCTCGCCGCCGCGGCGGGACTGTCGCGGGCCCATTTCAGCCGGATGTTCACCCGGACGTTCGGGGAATCTCCCCGGGCATATCTGCAGACCAGGCGTTTGGAGCGCGCGGCGTCATTGCTGCGCCACACCGACCGCTCCGTGGCCGACATCTGCGTGATGGTGGGACTGCAAAGCGTCGGGTCGTTCACCACCAGCTTCTCGCGGGTGTACGGCATGCCCCCCGCGGCGTATCGGGCCAGCATGCCGCCGGCAGCAATCTACGCGCGAGTGCCCAGTTGCATCCTCGCGCGCGACACCCGGCCGCCCGCCGACAGCCGCGTGCGTAAGACAGCACACGGGGAGAAGACGGGCGACGGCGACCGAACGTAGCGTCGTTCGCATGATCAAAGTTGCAAGCGCCCACCTGTGGGTACACGACCAGGACGTCGCACTGAAATTTTGGACCGAGAACGTCGGAATGGAAGTGCGCCAAGATGTTTCGCTGCCCGATATGGACAACACGTTTCGGTGGTTGACCGTCGGTCCGCCTGGCCAGGACGACGTGTCGATCGTGTTGATGGCGGTCCCCGGCGAACCTGTGATGGATGAGGTCACGCGCAAGCAGGTGCAGGAACTCACCGCCAAGGGCTTCGCCGGCACCGTGTTCCTGACTACCGAAGACATCCAGGCCGACTACGACGAGATGACCGCTCGCGGCGTCGAATTCACCGAACCACCGCATCAGATGCCGTACGGCATCGACTCCGGATTTCGTGATCCGTCCGGCAACAGCGTCCGATTGACCCAATTGGCACCGCCGCCCGCCAATACTGTCTAGGTGCGAACCACTACCGCAGCACTGGGTTCGGCGGCATTCTTCGTCGTCGCGCCCGGCACGTTCGTCGGGCTGGGCCCGTGGCTGATCACCCGATGGGAGATCCCCGAGTCCAGCCCGCCGTTACGTCTGGTCCTGGGGGCGGTCTTCGTCGTCGCGGGCCTGATTCCGCCCATTCACGCTTTCGTCCAGTTCACCAAGGCAGGCGGGACGCCGATGCCCGTCGCGCCGACCGAACGGCTTGTCGTCGGAGGGTTCAACCGCTTCGTCCGGAACCCGATGTACGTCGGCCTGTTGACCGCGATCCTGGGCCAGGCGCTGCTCTTCGACAGCCTGTGGTTGGTGGTCTACGCGGTGATCGGGTGGATCGCGACGGCGTCATTCGTGCACTGGTACGAGGAACCGACGCTGGTGCGCACCTACGGCGAGCAGTACGAGGAATACCGGCGCAATGTGCCCGCATGGACTCCACGCCTCACGCCGTGGCGGCCGCCTAGTGTGCAGCCAGATCGCAAAATCGCCTGAAAGCGGGCGAATCGTCGATCTCAGCGCACACTAGGCCATTCCTGATATCCCGCCGGATTGGCATGCATCGATCTCACGTCTCGCCGACCACCGGCGTCTACAAGACATGAACACCCGACACTGCGTCATCGACAGCAAGCTGGGCGAGCTCACCCTGGTCGCCGACAGCGACGCCCTCACCGGCGTCTACTTCCGGCATCACTGGCGTCGCCCCGACTCATCCGCCTTCGGAGCGCGGGTCGACGCGCACTCCGATGTCCTGCTTACCGAGGCGGAGGTCCAACTGACGGCCTACCTCTCCGGCGACCGCGCCGCTTTCGACCTGCCCGTCCGCCCACAGGGCGACCAGCGTCAGCAGCGGGTCTGGGACTTGGTGTCCGACATCCCCTTCGGCGGCACCGTCACCCATGGAGAACTGGCCGCAGCGCTGGCCGATCGCACAACAGCGCAGGAAGTGGGCCAGGCCGTCGGCCGTAATCCGCTGTGCATCGTCATCCCCTGCCACCGGGTGGTCGGAAGCAACGGTCAACTCACGGGCTACGCGGGCGGGCTGAAGCGCAAGCAGTTTCTGCTCGAACTCGAGGAGGCCGCCGACGTCAAGGCGGCGAGACTGTTCTGATGCATCGGAAGCGGGTCGACTCGGGTGATTGGGACGCAATCACCGCTGAGCTCAACGACTTCGGCGGGGCACTGCTACCCCGGCTGCTCACCGATGCCGAGGCCGAGGCGATCAAGCGGCACTACTCCGACGACCACATGTTCCGCTCGACCATCGACATGCACAGATACCGGTTCGGCGAGGGTGAGTACCGATACTTCGACCGGCCCTATCCCGCCCCGATCGAAGCACTCAAGCAAGCGCTGTACCCCCGGCTGTTGCCGATCGCGCAAGACTGGTGGGCCAAGCTCGGCCGCCCATCCCCGTGGCCGGACACCCTCGACGACTGGCTCGACATGTGCCACGCGGCCGGCCAGACGAAGTCGACGACGATACTGCTCAAGTACGGCGCTGGAGACTGGAACGCGCTGCATCGAGACCTGTACGGCGAGTTGATCTTTCCACTGCAGGTGGTGATCAACCTGAGCGAGCCGGGCGTCGACCACACCGGCGGCGAATTCCTGCTCGTCGAGCAGCGCCCCCGGGCCCAGTCGCGCGGCACCTCCACACTGCTGCCGCGCGGTCACGGGTTCGTGTTCACCACCCGGGAGCGACCGGTCCGCTCGGCGCGCGGGTGGTCGGCGGCGCCGGTCCGGCACGGCGTCTCGACGGTCCGATCGGGCCAGCGGTTCGCGCTCGGCCTGGTGTTCCACGACGCGGCGTGAGAGATGCCGCGTTACACGCTGATCAGTGCGGACGGCACGCGTACACGCGTGCGCGGAAATCGGGCGTCTAGCCCGCTCGCCGACGGCGCAGCACGATCACGTTGTCATGCCAGATAAAGGGCTCCCTGTCGGGCCAGTTCACCTCTCGCTCGACCACTTTCGTCTGCGCGGGCTCCCACTCCGCATCTGAGAGATTCAGCGAGGCGACGACCTCCTCGGGACTCAGGAAAATGTGGCGGTGGCGATCGAGCTTCGAGTCACCCGGCGGAGGTGCGCTGTGGTCCACGATCAGCAGCGTGCCGCCCGGTTTCAGGGCTTCGGCTGCCCGCAGGAAGATGCGGGTGCGATCCAGCGGCAGGGTGGAGTGCAGGAAGTGGGCACTCACCAGGTCGAACTCGCCGTCCGGAAATGTCTGTGACAGGTCGTGTTGCTGAAAGTCGATCCGGTCCAGCACGCCGCGAGTCTCGGCTGCTGACCGCGCTCGCTGCAGCGCGGTATCCGAGATATCCACGGCGACCACATCCCAGCCATGCTCTGCCAGCCACACCGAGTCCGCTCCCTCGCCGCAGCCGAGGTCGAGTGCTCGACCGACCTCCAGCCCGGTCACCACCTCGGCGAGGCGCAGGTTGACCCGTCCGCTCCACACTCGGTCGCGTTCGCCGTAATGCTGCTCCCAATGCTCCTTGGCGTCAGGCGTTGACACGTCGTCTCCCTTCAGGAACGGCCAGACCGTATTCGTCGGCCATCAAACTCTGCACTATCGCCGCAGCTGCGTGCGAGCCGCTCGCGATCGCGGCCGCCACCTGTGGCATCGGCACGCTCAGATCGCCTGCGGCGAACACCCCGGGTGCCGTCGTCCGGTAGAAGCCGTCCACGGCGATCGGGTTCTGCGCGACCGGTGTCGGATCGGCGGACTCGACGCCCAGCTCATCGGCCAGCGTCGAGCGCTGGTGCAGCGTGGTGGCGACGAGTAAACCCCGGCGCGCCAGTCGAGTTCCGTCGGTGAATACGACGGCGCTCAATTCGCCGTTCTCGGAGTCCAGTTCGGCCACGCGTCGGTCGTCGATGGTGATGTTCGCGTCGGCCAGCCGGATGCGGTCGTCGTCCTCCAGACCGTCGGGCCCGTCGGTCAGCACGACGATGTCGTCGCTCCAACCGCGCAGCAGCAGCGCCGAATGGACCGCACGCGGACCTCGGGCCAGGACGCCCAGAGGTTGGTCCCGCATCTCCCAGCCGTGGCAGAACGGGCAGTGGAACGCCGATCCGCCCCACAGCTGCGCGAGGCCGGGCAACTCCGGCGGGCGGTACTCCATGCCGGTGGCCAGCAGTACGCGTCGCGCGCGCTCGCGGGTGCCGTCGGCCAGTTGGAGCACGAAGTCGCCGTCCGACGGTTCACCCGCGACCACCTCGCCGGTGCGCACCTCGACACCCGGATATACCGATAGCTCACGTCGCCCGGTCTCGTATAACTCGGCCGGACTCCGTCCGTCGTGTCCGAGCAGGCCGCCGATGCCGTGAGCAGGCAGATTGCTCTGCGCTCCGGCATCGACCAGCAGAGTGCGGCGCCGTGCCCGTCCGAGCACCAAGCCGGCACTCAGGCCGGCCGCACCGCCTCCGACGATGATGCAGTCCCAGATGTTGTCCATGACCCCACCTTGCAGGCGCTAGGGCAAAAGTGCCAAGCTTTCTTGCCATGCAGGCAAATGACGAAGAAAGTGTCGATCTGCGGGTGCGCAAGCGTCTGCGAGATCTGCGGATGCAGCGCGGCCTCACCCTCGAAGAGGTCGCCACCCGATCGAGCATCGACGTGTCGACACTGAGTCGTCTCGAATCCGGTAAGCGACGGCTGGCCCTCGACCATCTCCCCCGCCTCGCCGCGGCACTCTCGGTGAGCACCGACGAACTACTCCGCGCCCCCGAGGCCGAAGATCCACGGGTCCGGGCGAACTCGCACACCAGCCACGGCATCACCTACTGGCCGCTGACCCGTCAGGTCGCGGCAGGCGGACTCCACGCGTACAAGATCCGGGTCAGTGCCCGACGCCGGAGGCCACCTCCCGAGCTACCTGTCCATGAAGGCCAGGAGTGGATGTACGTGCTGTCGGGCCAGATTCGGCTGATTCTCGGAGAGCGCGACTTCATCGTCAAACCCGGTGAAGCCGTTGAGTTCTCGACCTGGACACCGCACTGGTTCGGGGTGGACGGCGGTCCGGCGGAGGCGATCATCATCTTTGGTGTGCACGGTGAACGGCTGCACCTGCACGGCTGAGATCTGACGCGACCGCCGATCTACAGCCGATCGTGTGCCAGCTCGGCGAGGTGCTTGAGGGAGTTGTCGAGGTGCTGCCGGTCGAATGGCGGGAACCCGATCTCTTCGCGAACGCGCGGCGGGCCACCAGCCATACGTCAGCGTGACCTCCGTCCGGTCGTGGGTGACCGGCTTGAGGTCGTAGCGCCAGATCCAGCCGCCGAAGTCGAGGTTGCCGTCGTCGGTGCCTTGGCCCGGCAGCCATGCGATCGCGTGAGGCGGCTCGAAGACCTCGACGCGGTTGGCGATCTCGTAGTGCATTCCCCCGTAGTTCGAGTGATACATCGCCATCCGAAAGACCTGGCCGACGTCGGTCAGCCGCTTGCCGTCGAGCGACTCCCGCACCCAGCCGGTGCCGTCGATCGCCTGATGGGTGTTCGGGTCGGCCAGCACGTCGAACCGGCCGTCCCCTACCCCAGGTAGGCCGTTTGGTTGACCAGCCGTACCGAGGCCGCACCGTCGGGGTAGAACTCGGCGATCGACAGCGACGCCAGGTCCAGGTGCATGCGATAGAGGACGCTCGGGCCCGCATCCAGGGCCATCCGCAGCAGCGTCTTGATGGGCGTCACGTGCGACACCACCAGTACCGTCTCACCCGGATGCTCGGAGATGATGCGCGCCCGCGCCCTGCCGACGCGCTCAGCCGCGGCGTCGAAGCTCTCCCCGTCGGGCGGCGCCACACTGGTGTCGCGCAGCCAGCGCTTGTGCAACGCCGGATCACGTTCGGCCGCTTCGCCGAACGTCAGCCCCTCCCAGCCGCCGAAGTCCGTCTCGATCAGGTCGGCGTCGACGGTGACGTCGAGGCCCAGCGCTTTGGCCGCTGCATCGGCGGTGTCGTGCGCACGCTGCAGCGGCGAGGTGATCACGGCCGAGATGCCGCCCCGGTTGCCCAGGAACTGCGCGGCCGCGTCGGCCTGGCGGCGGCCGAGGTCCGTCAGCGCTGGGTTGCCGCGGCCCGAATACCGGCGTTCCACCGACAGTTCGGTCTGCCCGTGTCGCAGCAGCAGCAACCGGGTGGGCGCACCCCGCGCACCGGTCCAGCCGGCGGGGTTGGTGTGCTGTTCCGTTTTCGGTTCCGCCGTGGACGTTTCCAGCTCGGCTGCCGCATCCATCGCCTCGTTCGCCAGGCGGTCGGCATGGCTGTTCTTCGCCCGCGGAACCCAGGTGTAGGTGACGCGGTCGAATCGCGTCGACAGCTCGGTGGCCTGCTGATATAGCGGCGCCAAGTCCGGATGCTTGACCTTCCAGCGCCCCGACATCTGCTCCACGACCAGCTTGGAGTCCAAGTTCACGTCGACCTCGTCGGCGCCCAGGTTCGCGGCCTCCTCCAAGCCGGCGATCAACCCGCTGTACTCGGCGGCGTTGTTGGTGGCACGGCCGATCGCCTGTTTGCGCTCGGCGAGCACCGTGTTGTGATCCGCGGTCCACACGACCGCGCCGTATCCAGCCGGGCCGGGGTTGCCGCGCGATCCCCCGTCGGCTTCGACGACAACCTTCACGCGCCGGTCCCCTTGACCCGCAACAGAATCGCTCCACACTCGGGGCACCGCAGCACTTCGTCCTCGGCGGCGGCGGAGATCCTGGCCAGTTCGCCGCGGTCGATCTCGATGCGGCATGCACCGCACCGGCCGCCCTGAAGCAGCCCAGCTCCCGCGCCGCCGCGGGTGCGCTGACGCTCGTACAGCGCCACCAGGTCGGGGTCCAGGCCGGCGACGAGTTCGTCGCGCCGCAAAAGTGATTGGTCGCGTAGGCGGTCGAGTTCGCTGCGCGCCTCGTCGCACGCCCGCTGCGCCTCTCCGAGGTCCTTCTGCAGCTCGTCGATCTTCGTCAGCTCGGCAGCCTGCTCGCCCTGCAGCTCCTCGCGGCGCTCCATGATCTCCAGCAGCGAGTCCTCCAGCGACGCCTGCCTGCGCTCGAGTGTCTCCAGTTCGTGCTGTAACTCGGTGAGCTGCTTGGCATCTGTAGCCCCCGAGTCCAGCAGCTTGCGGTCGCGATCCTCACGCTGGCGGACCGAGTCGATCTCGGCCTCGAACTTGTTCACCTGCTCGTTGAGGTCGTCGAGCGCGATCTGCAGTACGGCCAGCCGGTCGTTGGCCTCGCGGTGCGTCGCCTGAATGGTTTCGAGCCGTTGCGACTCGGCGAGGTGGCCCGCACGATGTTCGATGCGGCCTCGTTCGGCATCCAGCTCGGCCAGCTCGAGCAGCGAACGTTGTTGAATTACTTCAGCTTTCATGCCTCGTTCTCTCCACGTTCCAAGGGTCAGTACGAACCGCTGACACCCGCACGGGTAACGCTTCGCCGAAATGGTCTCGCAACAGGTCTGCGGCCTGTGTGCACCAGGGGTATTCGCTCGCCCAGTGCGCGACGTCGACGAGCGCCACGTCAGACGCCCGCCGGTGCTCGTCGGCGGGGTGGTGCCGAAGGTCTGCGGTCACAAAGGCCTGCACTTCTGCGCCCGCGACGGTGTCGAGCAGGGAATCGCCTGCACCGCCGCAGACCGCCACCCGCGACACCGTCGCCTCGGGATCGCCGGAGGCGCGAATCCCCCACGATGTGCCCGGCAGCGCGTCGTGCACCCGTGACACGAAGGCCGACAACGGCTCCGGGCGCGCCAGCGAGCCCACCCGGCCCAACCCGACGTCGCCCGGCAGGGGCGCCAGCTCGAAGACGTCGAACGCGGGCTCCTCGTAGGGGTGCGCCGTGCGCATCGCCGCCAGCACGCGGCCACGCATCCGCGACGGTGCGATCATCTCCACCCGCTCCTCGGGCACCCGCTCAACGGTCCCGACAGCGCCGATCGTCGGTGTTGCACCGTCGTGCGGCAGGAATTGGCCGATACCCGTCGCGGTCCAGCTGCAGTGCGAGTAGTCGCCGATGTGTCCGGCGCCCGCGGCGAACATCGCTTCCCTTACCGCGTCGGCGTTTTCGGGGTTTTCGGTGGGTACGAAGACCACCCACTTGTCCAGACCCGTGCCGGACGGGATGGGCGCCAAGACTTCTTCGACGGTCAGGCCCAGTGCGGCGGCCAGCGCGTCCGATACTCCTGGCGATGCCGCGTCGGCGTTGGTGTGCGCGGTGAACAGGGCACGGCCGGTGCGGATCATCTGGTGCAGCAGCGCACCTTTGGCCGTGTCGGCGGCGACGGTGTCGACCCCGCGCAACAGCAGCGGATGATGCGCGAGCAGCAGTCCCCGGTCGGGCACCTCGGCGACGACGGCGGCGGTGGCGTCCACCGCGACCGTGACCGTCTCGACGGTCTCCGACGGGTCACCGCAGACCAAACCCACCGAATCCCAGTCCTGGGCCAGGTTCGGCGGGTAGGCCGTCTCGAGAACGTCGATGATGTCGGACAGCCGTGGTCTGATGTCGCCGGCCGAGCGGCTCCGGGCACTCACCGGATCACCTCGGCCATCGCCTCGACCAGCACCGGCCACTCGGGCCGCACCGCCGCACGCAGGAACTGGCCGTCCAGTCCGACGAAGGTGTCGCACCGGCGCACCGCAATGCCCTTGCCGTCGAGGTGTTTTCGCATCAGTTCGGCGTCCTCGACGGCAAAGAGGACAAAGGGAGCAGATCCGTCGACGACATCTACGCCGATGCTAGTCAGCCCGTCGACCATCTCCGCGCGCAGGCGGCGCAGGCGTTGGGCGCCGCGTTCGGCCTCGGCCACCGCGTGCGGTGTGCTGCACGCGGCGATCGCTTCGAGCTGCAGCGTGCCCAGCGGCCAGTGCGGGCGTCGCGCGGTCATCCGATCGAGCAGGTCGGCGGCTCCCAGCGCATAACCCACCCGCAGGCCGGCCAGCGCCCACGTCTTGGTGAGGCTGCGCAGCACCACCACACCCGGGAGCGGTACGGCCGCCAATGACTCCGCCTCACCGGGCACCGAGTCCGCGAACGCCTCGTCGACGACCACGATGCGGCCCGGCCTGCGCAGCGCGGTGATCTGCTCGCGCGAGTGCAGCACCGACGTCGGGTTGGTCGGATTTCCGACGATGACGAGGTCCGCGTCCTCGGGCACGGCCGCATCGGCCAGCTCGTAGGGCGGCGCGAGCACGACGTGCTGGAATGGCACACCGGCCGCGGCGAGGACGGCCTCGGGCTCGGTGAACGACGGCACGATCAGCGCCGCGGACTGTGGCTGAAGTGCGGGCAACAGCGCGAACCCTTCGGCGCCCCCGGCCAGCAGGGCGACCTCGGCCGTATCGCGGCCGTGTCTGGCGGCGACGGCAGCGCGGGCGCGCTGCTCGTCGGCGGCGCTGGGGTACCTGCCCAGGTCGGCCATCCGCGCCGTGAGTCGATCGGCCAGCCACGACGGCGGCGCGTCGGCGCGAACGTTGACGGCGAAGTCCAGCATGCCCGGACCTGCGGCCCGGTCGCCGTGATAACGCGCTCCCGGGCGGGATTGGCTTGCCACATCACGACACTAGTGGGCCGTCGGGGACAATGAGTTTGTGACGGCGTCCCCGCAATTGGTGATCTTCGACCTCGACGGCACCCTGACCGACTCGGCTCAGGGCATCGTGGCGAGCTTCCGCCATGCGCTCGACGCCGTGGGCGCCGTCGCCCCCGAAGGCGACCTGGCCGGGCTGATCGTCGGCCCGCCGATGCATCACACGCTGCGCGACATGGGCCTCGGTGAGCAGGCCGACGCGGCGATCGCCGCGTACCGGGAGGACTATCTGGACCGCGGTTGGGCGATCAACCGCCCGTTCGACGGGATCCCCGCACTGCTCGCCGACCTGCGGGCCGCAGGGGTGCGGTTGGCGGTGGCGACGTCCAAGGCCGAGCCGACGGCGGTCCGGATCCTCGCCCACTTCGGGCTCGACGGGCATTTCGAGGTCATCGCGGGCGCCAGCGTCGACGGCTTGCGCGCCACCAAGTCCGAGGTCGTCAAGCGTGCGTTGGCCCAGCTCGAGCCGCTGCCGGACCGTGTGCTGATGGTCGGCGACCGGTCTCACGACGTCGAGGGCGCTGCCGAGCACGGCATCGACACCGTGGTGGTCGCCTGGGGATACGGTCGCTCGGACTTCGAGGACCCCGACCCCGTCGTTCCCTACGCACGGGTCGCGACCGTCGACGAGCTGCGGACGGTGCTCGGTGTCTGAATCAGCCGACGCGCCGCTGCACGTCACCTTCATCTGCTCGGGCAACATCTGTCGCTCGCCGATGGCGGAGAAGATGTTCGCCCACCAGCTCAGCGAGCGTGGCCTGGCGGGCGCGGTGCGGGTGACGAGTGCGGGTACCGGTGGCTGGCACGCGGGCGAGCCCGCGGACCGGCGGGCCAGTCACGTCCTTCGCGCGCACGGTTACCCCTCCGCGCACCGCGCTGCGCAGATCGACGACGACCATCTGTCCGCCGACCTCGTCATCGCGCTGGGCCGCAACCATCTGCGGATCCTGACGGATATGGGTGTCGATGCGGACAGAGTGCGGATGCTGCGCTCGTTCGATCCGAGGTCGGGCGCGCACGCGCTGGACGTCGAAGATCCCTATCACGGCGGACACGACGATTTCGAGGACGTCTTCGCCGTGATCGACGCGTCTCTGCCGGGTCTGCATCAGTGGGTCGACGAGCAGCTTTCCGCCCGTGGAATCGCGAGCTGATGAAGCGCTGGGCCTTCCTGTTCAAGCCGTCCTGGCTGGCGCTGGCGGTGGTGGTGGTTGCGTTCGCGTACCTGTGCTTCACCGTGCTGGCGCCATGGCAGCTCGGCAAGAACACCAAGACGTCGCGGGAGAACACCCAGATCTCGCAATCGGTGACCGCTGATCCGGTGCCGGTGACAACGCTTTTGCCGCAACAGGATTCGTCGGCGCCCGACGACCAGTGGCGCCGGGTCACAGCGACCGGAAAGTATCTGCCCGACGCGCAGGTACTCGCGCGGCTGCGGTCGGTCGAGGGCGAGCCCGCGTTCGAGGTGCTGGCGCCCTTCGCGGTCGACGGCGGCCCGACAGTGCTCGTCAACCGCGGTTACGTGCGCCCGGAGGGCGGGTCGAAGGTCCCGCCGATTCCCGCACCGCCGGCGGGGACGGTGACTGTGACCGCCCGGTTGCGGGACTCCGAAGGGCTCGTGCGGGACAAGGAGCCGTTCCGCCAGGACGGTGCACTGCAGGTGTATTCGATCAACGTCGGGCAGATCTCCACGCTCACCGGTGTGCCGCTGGCGGGGTCGTACCTGCAGCTGGTCGAGGACCAGCCCGGTGGGCTGGGGGTGCTGGGGTTGCCCAACCTCGACGCCGGCCCGTTCCTGTCGTACGGCATCCAATGGATTGCGTTCGGGATCATCGCGCCGATCGGCCTCGGCTACTTCGTGCGCGCCGAGATCCTGCAGCGTCGGCGGGACAAGGCGGCCAAGGAAGTCGCGGACGCCACGCCGGACGTGCCGGTCACGACGGAGGCGAAGCTAGCCGACCGCTACGGCCGACGTCGCTGAGAACCACTGCGAGGAGTGCGGTCGCGATCTGAACCGCGCGGGACAAGCGGACGGCGCGGCTGAGGTCGGCGATCCGCGGCGGGGGGCCGTCGCCGAGGGTCGGCCGGATTTCGAGCTCGTGGGCGTACTGGGTCGGACCGCCCAGTCGCACGCCCAGCGCGCCGGCGAAGGCGGCCTCCACGACACCAGCGTTGGGGCTGGGGTGGCGTGCCGCGTCGCGGCGCCATGCCTGCCACGCTCCGAGCGGTGACCCGCCGACCACCGGTGCGCACACCATGACCATGACGGCCGTGGCGCGGGCGGCGACGAGGTTGGCGGCGTCATCGAAACGGGCTGCGGCCCAACCGAATCGGCTGTAGCGCGGTGTGCGGTGACCGATCATCGCGTCCAGCGTGTTGGCCCCGCGGTACACCAGGACGGCGGGAATCCCGCCGATAGCTCCCCAAAGGATTGGGGCCACTTGCGCGTCGGAAGTGTTCTCCGCGACCGATTCCAGCGCCGCGCGGGCAAGGCCGTCGGCATCGAGGACCGACGGATCACGTCCGCACAGCGACGGCAGAAGCGCACGGGCGGCGTCGACGTCACCGGCGGCCAGGTAGGCGGCCATCTGATTGCCGGCGCGCGTGAGTGACGTCCCGCCCAGCGCCACGAAAGTCGCCGCGGCCATGGCCGCTGGCGCTCCCACACGCCCTGTTACCCGCTCGAGCAGTACGCCCACCGAGCCAAGGGCCCCGAGTAGAGCGGCGGTGTGGACGGCACCGGCGGCGCGGGTGTCGGCATAGCTCAGCCGCTCCAAAGCCGCTGCGCCGCGGCCGAACAACGCCACCGGATGACCACGGCGGGGGTCGCCGAACAGCAGATCGGCCAGCCATCCCACCGCGATCCCTGCGGCGCGGCCGCGGCCGTTTGGCGCAAACACTCCGGCAGCGTCTCACAGGGCGGTTCGTGCACAAACGGCTGGCCGGAGGTCCATGATCACAACAGAGACAACTGCGAGGAGTCCACGATGACGTTCCCGGCCCTTAACCATGTCGCGCTGACGGTGCGTGACCTCGAAGTCAGCGGTCCGTGGTACCGGGCCTTGCTCGAGGCCGAACCCGTCCTTGACGAGCACACCGATGCGGGTTTCCACCATCTGGTGTGGGCGTTCGACAACGGCACCTTGTTCGGCATCCATCAGCACGATCAGCAAGCGCCAGACGAACGCTTCACCGAGTTCCGCCCCGGTTTGGACCACGTCGGCTTCGGATGTGCGGACCGCGCCGCGCTGGAAGAGTGGGTGCAGCGGCTCGACGCCCTGGGTGTCGAGCACAGCGGCATCGTTGACGAGAGCTACGGGTCAGGGCTGAGTTTCCGAGATCCCGACGGCATCGCGTTGGAGTTCTTCGCGCCGCCTACCTGAGCGTGACGATGATCCCCGTCGCCGGGTCGACCTTTCCGTCGAGCAGTTCGAGGTAGGCCCGCTGGATCTCGTCCTCGGTCGAAATCCGCTCGATCCGGAGCCAGCCGGCGGCCCATTGCGCGAACGGCGCCCACGACTCGGCGACCTTGCGGTCGAGCTCGGCGGTCCCCCAGTCGTTGCCGCGCTTGGCGATCCTGTCCGGCGCGAAGAAGAACACCGGGCTTGGGCCGGCGAGTTCGCCTGCCCCCGATGCTATTTCGGTCCAGTGGGTGGCACCGACCGTCGAGCTGTGGGCCAGCCGATCCCCGTAGTGGGCGTGCACTTGGGCGCGCACCCCACCGTCGCCGGAGATGTCGACATAGACCGCGCGCTCGCCGGGAAGATCGGACACCGCGTCGTACAGAGACACCGAGTCGTAGATGTTCAGTCCCTCGACGAACTCCTGGTTGCCCCGCGACGTCAGTCCCACAACCTTGATGCCGTCGCGCTTGGCGAGCAGGTAAGCCGCAATCAGCGCCGTCTTCGAAGACGCGCTGGAGATGACGATCGTGTCGGCGCCGAAGAAGTCCTCGTCGGCGAGGAAATCGTCAATGAGGAACGACGTGAAGAACAGCGGGAAGAAGAGGATGTGTTCGGCCTCGCGGTCGGCCGAGTAGACGGGATCGGTCTCGATGTCGCGGTAACCCTGGTAGGCCGACGGCAGATCCGCCCGATGCGGTGCCGCGTCGAAGAAGCCCTTCTCGTTGATGCGGGAGGGTATGACCACCAGGTGGCTGGCGCACGGCAGGTAGCCGTAGACGCGCATGCCCTGCGGCAGGCCGGAATTGCGGGACTCCTCGACGTGGGCGTAACCCCAGACGTTGAGCCTCCCCCACTCCGGATCCGACGCCGGGAAGAAGCCCCAGTAATTCATCGCATCGCCGAACACGGCGTACGTGATGTTGTTGGCGGTCAGCCCGAACGACTCGATGCGAAGCAACGCCTCGCCGTCGGCCGGCGACGGCGGGTCGCCGTTGACGATGCGGGTGTCGTGAAGGTCCTCGCGATTCAGCTCCAGGTCCACGCGGCCAGCCTTACATAAAGGCGCGATTCCCATACCGGTCGAGCGAAACCAGTTCTCCGACAGGACGACGCGTGGTGGGGCCGTACTTGCCGATCGGCCAGCCCATCGGGATCACCGCGCACGGGGTGACGTTCCACGGCAGACCCAGGACGCGGCGGGCCAAGAACTTGCTCCACAGCGGAATGGTGATCAGCGCCGCGCCCAGGCCTGCGGCACGGGCCGCCAGCAGGAGGTTCTGCACGGCGGGATAGATGGAACCGTAGGCACTTGTCACCGCGACCGGCGGCCAGGGCGGGACGACACCTTTGAGACACGCCACGATCAGCACGGGGATCTCGTCGAAGTGTTCAGCCTGCCACCGCACGGCCTTCTCGTTGCGCAGCATCTTCTCGTCCATCCGGTTGCCGAGCATGCGCTTGTACATCTCGCCGCCGAAACTGATGGCCGTGCGGTTCAGGCGGCCGAGTTTCGCAACCACCGCACGGTCCTTGACGACGATGAACTCCCAGTTCTGCGCGTTGGAGCCCGTCGGCGCCTTCATGGCCAGCTCGAGGATGTGCAGGAGCAACGCGTCATCGACCGGGTCCGGTTTGATCCGACGGATGGCCCGCTGTGTGCGCATCGCCTCTTCGAGCGACATGGTCAGGGGTTCTTGTTGCGTCATGTCTTGATCCCAGCACGGCCGGCGTCCGGGTCAAGAGGCAAGGGTGGGCGCGGACGGTATCGAACCGCCGACCGCTGGTGTGTAAAACCAGAGCTCTACCACTGAGCTACGCGCCCTCGTCAGGGCAAATTACACGCCGACGAGGTCAGACACGAAATCCGTCAATCCGACCGAAGCGCCGCCAGCGCGTCCGTCCACACCGCCTGATCGCGCGGCTCCCCCGGCTGCTTCATCTCCGCGAACCGGACGATGCCGCCGCGATCCACGACGAAGGTCCCCCGATTGGCGAAGCCGGCGTCGTCGTTGAACACGCCGTAGGCCTGCGCCACCGCGCCGTGCGGCCAGAAGTCCGACAGGACCGGAAACAGGAAGCCGCTTTCGGTCGCCCAGACCTTGTGGGTGGGCGGCGGGCCGACCGAGATGGCCAACGTCGCGGTGTCGTCGTTCTCGTAGTTCGTCAGGTGGTCACGGATCTCGTCGAGCTCGCCCTGACAGATCCCGGTGAACGCCAACGGAAAGAACACCAGCAACACATCTTTGGCACCGCGGAAGTCGCTCAGCGTGACCGGCTGGCCGTTCTGGTCCTTGAGCGTGAAGTCCGGCGCCTCGGTTCCGACCTCTATCACCGGCTCATCGCCGACCCGCGGCCTTGGACTTCGGCTGCACCAGCCGGCTGGCGATCCAGCCGCCGAGGTTCGCCGACGAGGTTTGCATCAGCCCGGCCGTCGGCGCCGACTCGGCGATCTCAGCCGGCTGCACGTGTCCGGGCTTACCCGTCTTGGGGGTGACGACCCAGATGACGCCGTCGTCGGCCAGGGGCGTGATGGCGTCCATCAGACGGTCGACGAGGTCGCCGTCGTCGTCGCGCCACCACAGCAGCACCACGTCGATCACTTCGTCGGCGTCTTCGTCGAGCAGCTCACCGCCGCACGCTTCCTCGATGTCGGCCCGGATGTCGTCGTCGACGTCCTCGTCCCAGCCCAACTCCTGCACAACCTGATCTTTTTGGATGCCCAGTCTTTGGGCGAAGTTCGAGGCGTCCTCCGCCGCGACCACCTTCGGTCCTCCTTCAGCCAGCTGGCGCGATGTGCGTCCAGCCCTATCGTCGCACGCCGGGGTCCGCTAGCGACTCACCGGCGGCAAGGTTGTGCCGATCTGGATCAATATGCCGCATCGCAGCGGTTCAGCGCGGTGGTCTTCGCATCGTTGAGCTTGGTGATCGCGGCGTTGAATTCTTCAGGGCCGTAATTGCCCTCAATCGCCACTGCCACGCCCCTTGCGGCGTCGACCCAGGTGTTCATCGAGTCCTTCAGGTCCGGCGGCAGCTCCTCGGACATGCTGCGTGCGACCAGGTCGGCGCTGTGATTGAGGGCGTCGATCGCGGGTCGCGCCTTGGCTTCGGCGTCGGCGGCGCTCTGGTTGAAGGCGTCGACGTAGGCGTTGACTGCGGTGATCGCGTCCACACTGCTGGTGCTCAGCGACTCACACGACGTATGCACCGCCTCCTGGGTGAGCGACGCCTGCCGCTCGGACTCGCGGGCACTCGAACTGGCCGCGGACTCCGCGATCGACGCCGACACCGACGCCCTGTACACGGGTGCATCCGCGGTATCGACCGACGCGGCGCCCTGGGTGACACTGCTACAGCCCACGATGATCATCGCCGCGGAAGCGGCACTGCCGATCGCGAGAGCGGCGATCCGCAGGCGTCTCGGAAACAGCCAACCGGTCACCACGGTCTGCAGAGGTTACCGGGTCCCATTCGCGACCGCGGGTTCATTCCAGTCCCGTACCCCACCGGTGCAAGTCATGCAGGATTGGAGAAGGATGGAGGAACCGCGCACACAAGAGTGCAAAGTGACCACAGGTGAGAGGTGCGGAAAACATCCACACCGACCACCGCAGCACGTATACCGCCTAACAAGGAGCGGAAGTTGACCACCGAGTTCGCGCGCCAGGACCTGGCCCAAAACTCCAGCAGTGCAGCCGAACCCGACCGCGTTCGGGTGATCCGGGAAGGTGTCGCGTCGTATCTGCCCGACATCGACACCGAAGAGACCGGCGAGTGGCTGGAGTCGTTCGACAAGCTGCTCGAGCGGTCCGGGCCCGCCCGCGCCCGCTACCTGATGCTGCGGCTGCTGGAGCGCGCCGGCGAACAGCGGGTGGCCATCCCGGCGCTGACGTCCACCGACTACGTCAACACGATCCCGACCGAACTCGAGCCGTGGTTCCCCGGCGACGAGGACGTCGAGCGCCGCTACCGGGCCTGGATCCGCTGGAACGCCGCGATCATGGTGCACCGCGCGCAGCGACCGGGAGTCGGTGTCGGAGGGCATATCTCGACATACGCATCCTCCGCGGCGCTCTACGAGGTCGGATTCAACCACTTCTTCCGCGGCAAGGCACACCCCGGCGGCGGCGACCAGATCTTCATCCAGGGCCACGCCTCGCCGGGCATCTACGCGCGCGCGTTCCTCGAGGGCCGGCTGACCGCCGATGACCTCGACGGCTTCCGGCAGGAGCACAGCCACCCCGGCGGCGGGCTGCCGTCGTACCCACATCCACGCCTGATGCCGGACTTCTGGGAGTTCCCGACGGTGTCGATGGGCCTGGGCCCGATGAACGCGATCTACCAGGCCCGCTTCAACCACTACCTGGACGACCGCGGCATCAAGGACACCTCCGACCAGCACGTGTGGGCGTTCCTCGGCGACGGCGAGATGGACGAGCCCGAATCACGCGGCCTGATCCAGGTCGCGGCCAACGAGGGTCTGGACAACCTGACGTTCGTCATCAACTGCAACCTGCAGCGCCTCGACGGCCCGGTGCGCGGCAACGGCAAGATCATCCAGGAGCTGGAGTCGTTCTTCCGCGGCGCCGGCTGGAACGTCATCAAGGTCGTGTGGGGCCGCGAATGGGACACCCTGCTGCACGCCGACCGTGACGGCGCGCTGGTGAACCTGATGAACACGACGCCCGACGGTGACTACCAGACCTACAAGGCCAACGACGGCGCCTACGTTCGCGACCACTTCTTCGGCCGCGACCCGCGCACCAAGCAGCTTGTCGAGAAGATGTCGGACGCCGAGATCTGGAACCTCAAGCGCGGCGGCCACGACTACCGCAAGGTGTATGCCGCCTACCGCGCAGCGATGGATCACAAGGGCCAGCCGACCGTCATCCTGGCCAAGACCATCAAGGGTTACTCGCTGGGCGCGCACTTCCAGGGCCGCAACGCCACGCACCAAATGAAGAAGCTCGCGCTGGCCGACCTCAAGTATTTCCGTGACGCACAACGCATTCCGGTCAGCGACGAACAGCTTGAAGAGAATCCCTACCTCCCGCCGTACTACCACCCCGGCCCGGAGGCGCCCGAGATCCGCTACATGCTGGAGCGGCGGCGGGCGTTGGGGGGGTTCCTACCCGAGCGCCGCACCCACGCCAAGGTGCTGCCCCTTCCTCCGCGCGACACCTACAAGGCGCTGAAGAAGGGCTCGGGTAACCAGGAGGTCGCCACCACCATGGCGACCGTGCGCACATTCAAGGAACTGTTGCGCGACAAGGAGATCGGGAAGCGCATCGTTCCGATCATTCCCGACGAGGCACGCACCTTCGGCATGGACTCGTGGTTCCCGAGCCTGAAGATCTACAACCGTAACGGCCAGCTGTACACGGCCGTCGACGCCGAATTGATGTTGGCGTACAAGGAAAGTGAAATCGGCCAGATCCTGCACGAGGGCATCAACGAGGCCGGTTCGACGGCGTCGTTCACCGCGGTGGGCACGTCGTACTCCACCCACAACGAGCCGATGATCCCGCTCTACATCTTCTATTCGATGTTCGGCTTCCAGCGCACCGGCGACGGCTTCTGGGCCGCCGCAGATCAGATGGCGCGCGGATTCGTGCTCGGCGCCACCGCAGGGCGCACCACCCTCGTCGGCGAGGGCCTGCAGCACGCCGACGGGCATTCGTTGCTGCTGGCGTCGTCCAACCCGGCCGTGGTCGCCTACGACCCGGCGTTCGCCTACGAAATCGCCTACATCGTGGAGAGCGGCCTCGCGCGGATGTACGGCGAGGACCCGGAGAACGTGTACTTCTACATCACGATCTACAACGAGCCGTATGTGCAGCCGGCCGAACCGGAGGGGATCGACGTCGATGCGCTGCTGCGCGGTATCTACCGCTACCGGCCCGCGCCGGAGAAGAGGTCGCACACCGCGCAGATCCTGGCGTCCGGTGTCGCGATGCCCGAAGCGTTGCGCGCTGCGCAGCTGTTGGGCGACGAATGGGACGTCGCCGCCGATGTGTGGTCGGTGACGAGTTGGAATGAGCTCAATCGCGACGGCGTGGAGATCGAGAAGCAGCGACTGCGCCACCCCGACCGGGAAGCCGGCACGCCGTTCGTCACGACCGCCCTGGCCGACGCGGTCGGGCCGGTCATCGCGGTGTCGGACTGGATGCGCGCAGTTCCCGAGCAGATCCGGCCGTGGGTGCCCGGCACCTACGTCACGCTCGGAACCGACGGCTTCGGGTTCTCCGACACCCGGCCTGCGGCTCGGCGGTACTACAACACCGACGCCGAGTCGATTGCGGTCGCGGTGCTCGAGGGACTGGCGCGCGACGGCAACATCGATCAGTCGGTCGCCGTCGACGCGGCGAACAAATACCAGATCGACGATGTCTTGGCCGCGCCCGAACAGACGTCGGATCCCGGCGTCGCCTGACCCGCGTTCTTGGAGGATTCCTCCAGAAGGATGGCGTAGCCTTTATAGATGCCCGACAATCGGTATGTTCCGCCGAAGTCCACGGTCGAGGTGCTCGAAACGGTGCCCGACGTGGTGCTGCGGCGGCTGAAGCAGTACTCGGGCCGACTGGCCACCGAGGCTGTGCGCGCCCTCGAGCAACGGCTACCGTTCTTCGCCGATCTCGAAGCCTCGCAGCGGGCGAGCGTCCAGTTGGTCGTGCAGGCCGCGGTGGTCAACTTCGTCGAGTGGATGCGCAATCCGCAGAGCAATGTCAGCTACACCGCCCAGGCGTTCGAGGTCGTCCCACAGGATCTCCGGCGCAAGATCGCGCTACGGCAGTCGGTCGAGATGGTTCGCGTCACCATGGAGTACTGCGAGGAGGTGGTGCCGCTGTTGGCCCGCTCCGACGAGCAGTTGACCGCGCTGACGGCTGGAATCCTGCGCTACAGCCGGGATCTCGCGTTCGCCGCCGCCACCGCCTACGCCGACCAGGCCGAAGCGCGCGGCGCCTGGGACACCCGGATGGAGGCCAATGTCATCGACGCGGTCGTCCGCGGGGACACCGGACCGGAGTTGCAGTCGCAGGCCGCGGCATTGAACTGGGACGCGACCGCCCCGGCCACCGTGATCGTCGGTCTTCCACATCCGGACCGGAACGACCTCGCCGGGGACGACGTGCACGATGTCGCCAGCCGTCACGGCCGCGCCGCGCTGTCCGACGTGCATGGCACCTGGCTGGTCGCGATCGTGTCGGGCGGACTGTCCGCGACAGACCGCTTTCTCACCGATCTGATGAAGGTCTTCGCCGACGGCCCCGTGGTGATCGGCCCGACCGCCACCACCTTGGCGGCCGCGCATCGCAGCGCCACCGAGGCGATCGCCGGCATGAACGCCGTCGCCGGCTGGACCGGCGCACCGCGCCCGGTCGCGGCCCGCGAGCTACTGCCCGAACGAGCGCTGCTGGGCGACATCTCCGCGGTCGCGGCGCTGGAAGCTGAGGTCATGCGGCCCTTGGCAGACGCGGGTCCGGCGCTGGCCGAGACCCTCGACGCTTATCTGGACTCGGGCGGCGCCATCGAGGCGTGCGCGCGCAAATTGTTCGTTCATCCAAATACCGTGCGCTACCGGCTCAAACGGATCACGGACTTCACGGGTCGCGATCCGACGGTCCCGCGGGACGCCTATGTCCTGCGGGTAGCGTCCAGCCTGGGCCGGCTGAGTCGGCAAACGCACCTAGCCAGCACGCGAAACACCGCCATAGCCAGGTGACGGAGGTCACTCCGTGGGCCTAGTTCAAGATCACGGGTAGTAATAAGGTCGCGGACCGGTATCGATGGCATCGCATCACATGCGCTTTTGTGGAGTACCTACAAAAACCTAAGACCAGGTTCATAATCTCTTACACCGCGCAAATGTGGTTTCACAGTGTTCTCTTAGAGAGTGCTTGCGTTGCTTGCGCCCGGACAGGGCTCTCAAACTCCCGGCATGCTCGCCTCGTGGCTCGAGCTGTCGGGTGCCGCTGACCGCATCGCAGCGTGGTCGGCGATCAGCGGGCTGGACCTCGCGACGCTGGGAACTACCGCCACCGCTGAGGAAATCACCGATACCGCCGTCACGCAGCCACTGGTGGTGGCGGCCACCCTGCTCGCCCACGAAGAGCTGAGTCGGCGCGGCGTCCTGGACGGTAAGCAGACCGTGGTCGCCGGCCACTCGGTCGGTGAGATCGCGGCATACGCGATCGCTGGCGTGATCTCCGCGGACGACGCAGTCAAGCTGGCCGCGACCCGCGGCGCCGAGATGGCCAAGGCCTGTGCACTCGAGCCCACCGGGATGGCCGCGGTGCTCGGCGGTGACGAGGCCGAGGTGCTGGCCCGTCTCGAGGCGCTCGATCTCGTGCCCGCCAACCGCAACGCGGCCGGTCAGATCGTTGCCGCGGGCAGCATCGCAGCCCTGGACAAGCTCGCCGAGGATCCGCCGGAGAAGGCGCGGGTGCGTAAGCTCGCAACCGCAGGCGCGTTCCACACGCACTTCATGGCGACCGCCGCCGAGGGGTACGCGGCCGCCGCCGAGGGTGTAACAACGGCTGAGCCGACAACGACGCTCTTGTCGAACGCCGATGGTCAAGCAGTCGCCTCGGCCGCGGACGCGATGGCCAAGTTGGTCGGTCAGATGACCAAGCCGGTGCGCTGGGATCTGTGCACCGAGACCATGCGTCAACAGAATGTGACGGCGCTCGTCGAGTTCCCGCCTGCCGGGGCCCTGACGGGGATCGCCAAACGCGAACTTCGGGGGGTACCGACGCACGCCGTCAAGTCCCCCGCTGACCTGGACGGGCTCGCCGAGCTCTGAAAGGGAATGCTTTCCGTCCGTCGGAGGCAACAACCACATACCAACACCAGTTGGCAGTAACAACCAATTAGAAGGAGCCATCGTGGCAACCACCCAGGACGAAATCATCGCCGGCATCGCCGAGATCATCGAAGAGGTCACCGGTATCGAGCCCTCCGAGGTCACCCCGGAGAAGTCCTTCGTCGACGACCTGGACATCGACTCGCTGTCGATGGTTGAGATCGCCGTGCAGACCGAGGACAAGTACGGCGTGAAGATCCCCGACGAGGACCTCGCGGGCCTGCGCACCGTCGGCGACGTCGTTGCCTACATCCAGAAGCTCGAGGAAGAGAACCCCGAGGCCGCTGCCGCCATCCGCGCACAGATGTCGGACAACAAGTGACCAAACCTTCCACTGCTAACGGCGGTTTCCCCAGCGTTGTGGTCACCGCCGTCACTGCGACGACGTCCATCGCACCGGACATCGAGAGCACGTGGAAGGGCCTGCTGGCAGGCGAAAGCGGCATCCACGTACTCGAGGACGAGTTCGTCACCAAGTGGGATCTGCCCGTGCGCATCGGCGGGCACCTCAAGGAGCCCCTTGACCCGCTGATGACACGGCTGGAACTGCGGCGCATGTCGTACGTCCAGCGCATGGCCAAGTACCTGGGTAATCAGCTCTGGGAGTCCGCGGGCAAGCCCGAGGTCGACCCCGATCGTTTCGCGGTCGTGGTCGGCACCGGTCTGGGTGGCGGCGAGAAGATCGTCGAGACGTATGACGCGATGAACGAGGGCGGGCCCCGCAAGGTGTCCCCGCTGGCTGTTCAGATGATCATGCCCAACGGCGCGGCCGCCGTCATCGGCCTGGAATTGGGCGCCCGCGCCGGGGTTATCACCCCCGTCTCGGCCTGCTCGTCGGGTTCAGAGGGCATCGCCCACGCATGGCGCCAGATCGTCATGGGTGACGCCGATATCGCCGTCTGCGGCGGCGTCGAAGGCGGTATCGAGGCGCTGCCGATCGCGGCGTTCTCGATGATGCGCGCGATGTCGACCAACAACGACGATCCCGAGGGCGCCTCCAGGCCGTTCGACAAGAACCGCGACGGGTTCGTCTTCGGTGAGGCCGGTGCGCTCATGATCATCGAGACCGAAGAGCACGCCAAGGCTCGCGGCGCCAAGCCGCTGGCCCGGTTGATGGGTGCCGGTATCACGTCGGACGCGTTCCACATGGTCGCGCCTGCCGCCGATGGTCTGCGCGCCGGGCACGCGATGAAGCGTGCAATGGAGACCGCAGGCCTCGATGCCAAGGACATCAGCCACGTCAACGCGCATGCCACCGCTACTCCAATCGGCGATACCGCCGAGGCGAACGCCATCCGCGTTGCCGGAGTGGAGCATGCGGCGGTGTACGCACCGAAGTCGGCGCTCGGCCATTCCATCGGAGCGGTCGGTGCCCTGGAGTCGATCCTGACGGTGCTCGCGCTGCGCGACGGCGTGATCCCACCGACACTGAATTACGAGACCCCAGACCCCGAGATCGATCTCGATGTCGTCGCGGGCGAGCCACGATACGGCGAATACCAGTACGCCATCAACAACTCGTTCGGCTTCGGTGGACACAATGTCGCCCTGGCGTTCGGGCGTTACTGAGATAGGAAAGGAAATCTCAGAGCAGTAATGGCAGCGTTGACCCAGCTTTCGACGGGGAGCGGCTTCCCCAACGTGGTCGTCACCGGTTTTGCGATGACGACCGCTTTGGCGACCGATGCGGACACCACCTGGCAGCGACTGCTGGATGGGCAGAGTGGCATTCGGCTGCTCGACGATCCGTTCGTCGAGCAATACAACCTGCCGGTCCGTATCGGCGGACATCTGCTGGAGGACTTCGAAGAGGAGTTGACGCGGGTCGAACTGCGTCGGCTGTCGTACCTGCAGCGGATGTCCACGGTGCTGAGCAGACGTGCGTGGGACCACGCCGGTTCACCGGACGTCGATCCGCGGCGCCTGATGGTGTCGATCGGCACCGGTATGGGCTCGACCGAGGAATTGCTCTACGCCTACGAAGCGCTGCGCTCGAAGGGCCTTCGGGCGGTGTCACCGCTCGCCGTCCAGATGTACATGCCCAACGCGGCCGCCGCCGCAGTCGGGCTCGAGCGCAAGGCCAAGGCCGGCGTCAGCACGCCGATCTCGGCCTGCGCCTCGGGTTCGGAGGGCATTGCGCAGGCGTGGCGACAGATCGTTCTCGGCGAAGCCGACGTGGCGATCTGTGGTGGCGTCGAAACCAAGATCGAAGCGGTGCCGATCGCCGGCTTCGCGCAGATGCGCATCGTGTTGTCCACCACCAACGACGATCCCGCCGGAGCTTGTCGCCCATTTGACAAGGACCGCAACGGTTTCGTCTTCGGTGAGGGCGCCGGATTGATGGTGATCGAGACCGAGGAACACGCCAAGGCTCGCGGTGCCACCATCCACGCGCGGCTGATGGGCGCCAGCATCACGTCCGACGGCTTCCACATCGTGGCGCCCGATCCCAACGGCGAGCAGGCCGGCCACGCGATGACGCGGGCCATCCAACTCGCGGGCCTGTCCCCCGCGGACATCGACCACATCAACGCACACGCCACCGGCACCACCGTGGGTGACGTGGCCGAAGGCAAGGCCATCCACAATGCGCTGGGCTCTCACCGGGCCGCGGTCTATGCCCCGAAGGGGGCGCTGGGCCACTCGGTCGGCGCAGTCGGCGCCGTCGAGTCCATCCTCACCGTGTTGGCGTTGAAGAACGGCGTCATCCCGCCGACGCTCAACCTGAAGAATCTCGATCCGGAGATCGACCTCGATGTGGTCGCCGGCTCGCCGCGACCCGGCAACTATCAATACGCGATCAACAACTCGTTCGGATTCGGTGGGCACAACGTCGCGCTCGCGTTCGGCAAGTACTGACGTCCCGCCGGCAAGCTCGGCGCTACAGGAGGATTGAATGACCATCATGGCTCCCGAAGCCGTAAACGAATCGCTCGATCCACGCGATCCGCTGTTGCGCCTTAGCACGTTCTTCGACGACAACACCGTCGAGTTGCTGCACGAGCGGGACCGCTCCGGCGTGCTGGCCGCGGCCGGAACCGTCAACGGCGTGCGCACAATCGCGTTCTGCACCGACGGCACCGTCATGGGCGGCGCCATGGGTGTGGAGGGTTGTGCACACATCGTCAACGCGTACGACACCGCCATCGAGGAACAGAGCCCGATTGTCGGGATCTGGCACTCGGGCGGTGCACGGTTGGCCGAAGGCGTAAAAGCGCTGCACGCAGTCGGTTTGGTCTTCGAGGCCATGATCCGCGCCTCCGGGTACATCCCGCAGATCTCGGTGGTGGTCGGCTTCGCTGCCGGCGGCGCCGCGTACGGACCGGCACTGACCGACGTCATCGTGATGGCGCCGGACAGCAAGGTTTTCGTCACCGGTCCCGATGTGGTCCGCAGCGTCACCGGTGAGGACGTCGACATGGTGTCGCTCGGCGGCCCCGACGCCCACCACAAGAAATCCGGCGTGTGCCACATCGTCGCCGACGACGAGGTCGACGCTTATGAGCGCGGCCGTCGCCTGGTCGGATTGTTCTGCCAGCAAGGCCATTTCGACCGCACCAAGGCCGAGGCGGGCGACAGCGACCTGCACGCCCTGCTGCCGGAGTCCGCACGCCGGGCCTATGACGTGCATCCGCTCGTCGAGGCCCTGCTGGACGAGGGGGTGCCGTTCGAGGAGTTCCAGGGCAAGTGGGCGCCGTCCATTGTCGTGGGCCTGGGCCGGTTGGCCGGTCGCACCGTCGGTGTGATCGCCAACAACCCGCTGCGCCTCGGTGGCTGCCTGAACTCCGAAAGTGCCGAGAAGTCAGCACGTTTCGTGCGCCTGTGCGACGCCTTCGGCATCCCGCTCGTCGTGATCGTCGACGTGCCCGGCTACCTGCCCGGTGTGGACCAGGAGTGGGGCGGCGTCGTGCGTCGCGGCGCGAAGCTGCTGCACGCGTTCGGCGAGTCCTCGGTGCCGCGTGTCACGCTGGTCACCCGCAAGATCTACGGCGGTGCCTACATTGCGATGAACTCGCGGTCGTTGAACGCCACCAAGGTGTTTGCGTGGCCCGACGCCGAGGTCGCCGTCATGGGCGCCAAGGCCGCCGTCGGCATCCTGCACAAGAAGAAGCTGGCCGCGGCGTCGGATGACGAGCGCGAGGCACTGCACGAGGAGCTGGCCGCCGAGCACGAGCGGATCGCCGGTGGCGTGGATTCGGCCATCGAGATCGGCGTGGTCGACGAGAAGATCGATCCGTCGCACACTCGCAGCCGGCTGACGCAGGCCCTGGCCGAGGCGCCCGCGCGCCGCGGCCGGCACAAGAACATCCCGCTATAACAGGCGAATTCGGCGCGCATACGCACCGCGGTGGTTGATCAGCGCGCCGAATTCACGAATTCCTCGGCCACATCCGCGACCCGGTCGCGATCCGCGGCGACCAAACCGATGCGAGTGCGACGATCGAGGATGTCGTCGGCGGTCAGCGCGCCCTCATGGGTCACGGCGTATTCGAATTCCGCGCGAATGACATCGATCCCGTCGGCCACCGGCTCCGTGGGCCGGTCGCAGCTCGCGGCGGCGATCACATTCGGCGCTTCCGCACCGTAGCGCGCGACCAACGAGCCGGGCAGTTCGGCCGGCGAGCGCAGTGTCGCAACGGGATTCGACGGTGCACCCACCAGGGGCAGGTTTCGGGTGCGGCAACCGGAGGCCGTCTGACCCCGCACTGCGACCGCCCGATCCAGCACATCTTCTGCCATGTACCGGTATTCGGTCAGCTTGCCACCGATGACGCTGAGCACACCTGACGGCGACTCGACGATCCGATGCTCGCGCGACACGTCGGCGGTGCGTCCCGCTCCGGCGTCGATCAGCGGCCGCAGACCGGCATACGCACCGATCACGTCCCCGGCGCTGAGCGCGACATCCAATGCGGTGTTGACCGTGTCCAACAGGAACTTGGTCTCCTCGGCTGTGGGCTCCGGCACGTCGGGTATTGGACCGGGCGCATCCTCGTCGGTGAGCCCCAGGTACACGCGACCGAGTTGCTCTGGCATCGCGAACACGAAGCGGTTGATCTCGCCGGGTACCGGGATCGTCAGGGCGGCAACCGGATTCCCGAACACCTCGGCATCGAACACGAGATGCGTTCCGCGACTGGGACGCAAGCGAACCGAGGGGTCCACCTCACCCGCCCACACACCGGTGGCGTTGATGACCACCCGGGCCGAGACCTGAAACGACTCCCCGGAACGCTGATCGGTCAACGTCACCGAGGTGCCTGTCGCATCGGATGCCGCGACGCGGGTGAGGATCACGGCGCCGTGCTGGGCGGCCGTGCGGGCCACCGCGGTGACCAGGCGTGCATCGTCGATCAGCTGCCCGTCATAGGCGAGCAGGGCACCGTCGAGGCCGTCGCGACGCACGGTCGGCGCGAGTTCGACGGCACGGCTCGTGTCGATCCTCCGAGACCGCGGCAGCGTCGACGACGGTGTGCCCGCGAGCTTGCGCAGCCCGTCGCCGGCCACGAAACCGAACCGCACGAGTGCGCGCGACGCAGTGTTCATCGACGGCAGCAGCGGGACCAGCTGGGGCATGGCCTCGACGAGGTGAGGGGCGTTGCGCGTCATCAGGATTCCGCGTTCGACCGCACTGCGTCGCGCGATGCCGACGTTGCCGGTCGCCAGATACCGCAAACCGCCGTGGACCAGCTTGCTGCTCCACCGGCTGGTGCCGAACGCCAGGTCGTGCTTCTCGACCAGTGCGACGCTCAGCCCGCGCGTCGCGGCGTCCAGCGCGATACCGACACCGGTGATGCCGCCTCCGATCACGAGAACGTCGATCGTGGCGCCGTCGGCCAGTGCCGCAAGTTCGGAGGTGCGGCGGGCCTCGTTGAGTGCCGTTGAGGTGGTCACGGTTTCAGGTATCCGTTCAGTGAGTGGGCGAGCTCGGTGGCGAGCGCGTCGGCATCGAGGATCGGCGCGACGATCTGGCCGGACTGGATCACCGACTGGGTGATCAGCAGGCACATCGCTCCGAGCTGACGGGGATCGCCGGGACGCACGCTGCCCTCTTCCTGCGCGAGCTTGATATCGGCGGCGACGGCATCGAGCAGGACCTGCTGGCTGGTGCCCAACCGCTCGGCGATGTAGATCATCGCCAGATCGGGGGCGCTGCGCAGCACCGACATGACCACGTCGTCGCGACGCAGCAGTGCGGCAACCGTCACGATGCGCTCGACCAGTGGTCCGCGGCCGACCTGTCGGCTCGGTACGGCGTCGAGCACGCCGATGACCCGCGACGTCAGCAGCGCCGCCAGCACCGAAGGCGTGTCGGGCCAGCGCCGATAGACCGTGGGCCTACTGACACCAGCGCGGCGAGCGATTTCGGCCAGCGTCACTCGGTCCACCCCGAAGGCCAACACGCACTCGGCCGCCGCAGCGAGGATCCGATCTCCGATCGTCTGCGGTGAATCGTTACTGATTGACAGCATGTGTAATACTGTAACGCATGATGCGTCCGGATGACCAACAGACCGCACTGCTGCCCCCGATGAAGTGGAATGCTTGGGGTGATCCCGCTGCGGCCAAACCGCTGTCCGACGGGATAAAGACCCTGCTGAAGCAGGCGCTCGGCGTCGACGGTGCGGCTACGCCCGATCTCGAGGCCGAGGACGTCACCCTTCGCCCGTCCGCGCTGTCCGACGCCGACCGTGACGGGCTCGCCGCCATCGTGGGCGCCGACTACTGCCGTGTCGACGACCGCGGCCGACTCCTTCGCGCCGGCGGCAAATCGACTCTGGACCTCTTGCGCCGCAAGGACTCCGGCGTGCAGGACGCACCCGATGCCGTGCTACTGCCCCAGCGTGACGATGAGATCGCCGCGATCCTGCGGTACTGCTCCGAGCACGGAATCGCGATCGTCCCGTTCGGCGGTGGAACGAGCGTGGTCGGCGGCCTCGACCCGATCCGCGGAGGCTTCGGCGCGGTCATCTCGCTGGATCTGCGTCGCCTCACCGAATTGCATTCGCTCGACGAGGTCTCCGGCGAAGCCGAACTCGGCGCCGGGCTGACCGGTCCCGAGGCCGAGCGACTGCTCGGCGAACGCGGCTTCTCCCTCGGCCACTTTCCGCAGAGTTTCCAGTACGCGACCATCGGCGGGTTCGCCGCCACCCGCTCGTCGGGTCAAGATTCGGCGGGTTACGGCCGATTCAACGACATGGTGCGCGGGCTGCGCACGGTGACCCCGGCGGGCGTACTCGACCTCGGCCGTGCCCCCGAGTCGGCCGCCGGTCCTGACCTGCGCCAGTTGATGATCGGTTCGGAAGGCGTGTTCGGGATCATCACCCGCGTGCGGGTCAAGGTGCACCCGGTGCCCGCGGCGACCCGCTATGAGGCGTGGTCGTTCCCGGATTTCGCGACCGGAGCCGACGCGCTGCGCGCCGTCGTGCAGACCGGTGCCGGGCCGACCGTCATCCGATTGTCCGACGAGGCCGAGACCGGGGTGAACCTGGCCACCACCGAGAACATCGGCGAAGAGCAGATCACCGGCGGCTGCCTGGCGATCACCGCGTTCGAGGGCAGCCAGGCCCACGTCGAGAGTCGCCATGCCGAGACACAGGCGGTGATGCAGGCCGCCGGTGGCACGTCGCTGGGTGAGGGGCCGGCCCGCGCCTGGGAGCACGGTCGGTTCAACGCGCCCTACCTTCGTGACTCGTTGCTGTCGGCCGGCGCCTTGTGCGAGACGCTGGAGACCGCGACCAATTGGTCCAATGTGCCCGCGCTGAAGGCGGCGGTCACCGAGGCGCTGACGAAGTCTCTCGGCGAATCCGGTACACCGGCACTGGTGCTGTGCCACATTTCGCATGTGTATCCGACGGGAGCCTCGTTGTACTTCACGGTCGTCGCCGGGCAGCGCGGCAATCCGATCGAGCAGTGGCACAAGGCGAAAACGGCGGCCTCGGAGGCGATGATGCGCACCGGCGCCACCATCACCCACCACCACGCCGTCGGTGCCGATCACCGCCCGTGGATGCGCGACGAGGTCGGCGAGCTCGGCGTCGAGGTGTTGCGGGCCGTCAAGGCGACGTTGGAGCCGGCCGGAATTCTCAACCCCGGCAAGCTGATTCCGTGACGGAGCTCGGCCGCGTCACGATGCTGACGAATCCGGCATCGGGGCACGGGAGTGCTCCGCACGCCGCCGAGCGCGCCGTCGCACGGTTGCACAAGCGCGGCATCGACGTCGTCGCCATCGCGGGTACCGATGCCGAGCACGCGAGACGACTCGTCGAGGGTGCACTCGAACGCGGGATGGATGCGCTGGTTGTCGTCGGCGGTGACGGCATCGTCTCGCTTGCGCTGCAGGTGCTTGCGCAGACCGACATCCCGCTGGGCATCATCCCGTCGGGCACCGGCAACGATCACGCTCGTGAATTCGGCATTCCGGCAAAGGATCCCGAGGCCGCGGCCGACGTCATCGTCGACGGCGTGGCCAAGACCGTCGACCTGGGTCGCATCAGGAGCATCGACGGCGCGCAGAAGTGGTTTGGCACCGTGATGGCCGCCGGCTTCGACTCACTGGTGACCGACAGGACCAACCGGATGAAGTGGCCGCACGGCCGCATGCGCTACAACGTCGCGATGGTCGCCGAGTTGTCCAAATTGCGGCTGCTGCCATTCAGCCTGACGTTCGACGGGCGCGAACTGGACACCGAATTGACGTTGGCCGCCTTCGGCAACACCAAGAGCTACGGCGGCGGCATGCTGATCTGCCCGAAAGCCGACCCCACCGACGGACTGCTGGACGTCACGATGGTGTCATCGGCGTCGCGCACGAAGCTGATCCGACTGTTCCCCACCGTATTCAAGGGCACGCACGTCGACCTCGACGAGGTCCGCACCGAGCGTGCCCGCACCATCACCGTCGACTCGCCGGGCATCAACGCCTACGCCGATGGCGAGTACGCCTGTCCGCTTCCCGTCGAGGTGTCGGCGGTGCCGGGCGCGCTGAAGATCCTGACGCCGGCCCCGTAGCGATTACCGCAGCGGGCAGTAGACCGCGAGGCTGATCCCGACGAACTGGTTCGCCTGACCCGGGTCCAGGCCGAACTCGCTGGAGATCCGCGATGCAATCAGATCGCGGGCCAGGCCGCTGGTCGAGGAATCGCAGGCCAGATTGCCCGCCGTGATGACGGCGGGTCCCGAAATCGGCAACCCGAGCCCGTCAAGCGCGCCGAACAGCGCGTCGGTAGCCGGTGATGCCGATGCGGTTGCAGCGGTGAGAAGCGCGCCGGTGGCGAAGGTCGCTGCGGTGAGTACGCGGATCGTGAACATTGTCGCCTCCTAGGGAGATGACGACAGTCTCAGCGATCTCGAAGTCGAAGGTGCAACTACTGCGAAATTTGCCGGTGAATCTTCGCGGCGCACCGACGACGTGCACACGTGGCTAGCCGACTCCCCGGCTCAGCCAGCTGACCTCGGCGGCGTCGCCGCCGTCACGGTAGGGCTCGAGCGCCTCGTCCCATGCGGTGCCGAGCACCGAATCGAGTTCGGCCGCCAACATGTCGGCCCCCGATTGCATCAACGTCCGCAGCCGCATCTCGCCGACCATCACGTCGCCGTTGGCGCTCATCGCGCCGCTCCACATGCCCAGTTGCGGGGTGTGGCACCAGCGATGACCGTCGACGCCTGCGCTGGGGTCCTCGGTGACTTCAAAGCGCAACACCGACCAGGACCGCAGTGCGTTCGCCAGGGCCGCCCCGGTGCCCACCGGCCCGATCCAGTTGGTGACGGCGCGCAGCTGCCCGGGCATGGCAGGCTGGGGCGTCCACTTCAGGTTTGCTCTCGCCGAAAGCGTCGACGACAGCGCCCACTCGACATGAGGGGCTACCGCCGCGGGAGAAGCATGGATGTACACCACGCCAGTCGCCGCGTCGGCGAATTGGTTCGCTGCACGCATTTGCTGCTCCTTCGGCTCCACGAGGGACGTCTTCCCCAAGCGACCTGGCGGTTCCGAATGATGTGCAAATGTATGTGTCGTGCGTGTCTATTGTGCCCTGTGAGGCGCCTGTTGCGCTAGTCTGCTTCGAATTCTCTCAGGATGGCATCAGATAGCGCGGGCCAGCGCGAATATGCCCAGTCGCCGAAATCGCGGTCAGTGAGCACCACGAGCGCTAGGTCAGCCCGCGGGTCCACCCACAAAAACGTCCCTGACTGGCCGAAATGCCCGTAGGTGGCGTCCGAGTTCGCCGAACCTGTCCAGTGCGGCGACTTGTCGTCCCTGATCTCGAAGCCCAGACCCCAGTCGTTGGGACGCTGCGTCCCGAAACCGGGCAGCACCCCCGACACGCCGGGAAACTGCACCTGGGTGGCCTCGGTGTGCATCTGTTCGGACACGGTCGAGGGGCGCAGCAGGTCGCCGGCGAAGGCGACGAGGTCAGCGACGGTCGAGGTGGCTCCGAATCCGGCCGCCTCGGCACCGCCCGCCAGCGTGGTGTCCGACAGGCCAAGCGGCTCGCACACCGCCTCGGTCAGGTACTGCGCGAACTCGATGTCTGCCGCCCGTTGAATCGTCTCGGCGAGCACCCCGAATCCGTAGTTCGAGTACACCCGGCGTTTGCCGGGATCGGCCATCAGATCCGCCGAGTGCATCGAATACCCGGACGTGTGTGCCAGCAGGTGACGCACCGTGGAACCGGGCGGGCCGGCTTCGGTGTCGAGGTCGACGGCGCCCTCCTCGACCGCGATCTGCGCGGCCCGGGCCACCAGCGGCTTGGTCACCGACGCCAACGTGAAGCGCTGCCGGACATCGCCGTGCTGGGCCAGGATTCCGGATGGTCCGACTACCGCGGCTGCGGCGGTCGGGACCGGCCACTCTTCGATCGCATCAAGCGCTGCCACATCAGCTAGCCTATTGGGCGTTCCACGCCTCGCAGATGGCCGCCACATGGCGCGCGTCGGTGCCGCAGCACCCGCCGAGCACCGTCACCGCGGGTAAGCGATCCCGCAGGGCGGCATGCCGCGCCCCGAGGTCGTCGGGGTCGCCCTCGTCGAGTTCGGTGGACTCGTCGAGTTCAGCGTGGCTCTTCGATGAGGCGTTCGCGCGCAGACCGACAAGCCGCGACCGCCACTCCCCGTCGTGGTCGAGCGCATCCGCGAAATGTGTCGGATGCGCACAGTTGACCATGAAATACGCTGCACCGCCGTCTGTTTCGGCATCAACCTGCTCGATCGCCTCGTGCAACGGCTGACCTGTCGGCAGCCGGCCATCGGTCTCGACAGTGAACGAGACCGCCGCCGGAATGCCCGCCGCGGCAGCGGCCCGCACCACACCGATTCCCTCTGCGGCATTGGTCATCGTGATCGCGGTGACCTGGTCGGCGGTCGTGTCGGCGAACGTCGCGATCTGGACCGCGTGATACCGCTCGGCATCCTCGGCCGTCATCGCGTCGCGCGGGTCATAGCCGTCGCCTCGCGGGCCCACGCAGCCGCTCACCACCGCGGTTAGACCCTGGGCTGTCGCCGCCGCACGGACCTCCTCGGCGAGCTCCACCGCCGAACGGTTCAGCGCGTCGAGCCGCTCGGGTGAGTATCCGAGCTGTGAAGCCCAGTCGGGATTGGCACGCCACGTTGGTGTTTCGACGACGAAGCCGGCGCCATGCCTGCGCGCGATCGCCAGGTACCCATCGTAGTAGCGCCGCAGCCGGTCCCGGGTGTCCGGACTGTCAAGCAACGGGAACGCCGCGAAGGCCGGCAGGTCGATGCCGTCATGGAAGACGAGTTCGGTTTCGAGTCCGCCGTCGGTCACGAACAGGCCGCCGCCCAGCTGAGGAAGGCTCCCGCGCCGGCTCATGATTTGCGCGCGATGTAGTAGTAGTTGAACGCGTCGGATTCGATCTCGCGGACCGTGACGTCCCCGAAGCCGGCATCGGCGAGCATCGACGTAGCCAGTTGCCGACCCCAACACGTGCCTAGCCCATCTCCGCCCAGACCCAGCGACACGCTCATGCAGTGCATCGTCGACACCGTGTAGAGGTACGTCGCCAACGGCACGCCGATATTGTCCTCCAGCCGAGTCGACGCCTTGATGTCGACCATCAACAACACGCCGCCCGGCCGCAGTGCGGAATAGATGTTCTGGAGCACCTGCGCCGGGTGGGCCTGGTCGTGAATCGCATCGAAAACCGTGATGACGTCATAGGTTTCGCTCATATCGAGCGCCGCCACATCCATGGCGGCGAACGTCGCGTTGGGCAGGTTCAGCCGTTGGGCTTCGGCCCGGCCGACGGCGAGGCCTTCGTCGGAGAAGTCGATGCCGGTGAAGCGACTTGCCGGAAACGCCTGTGCCATGACATTGATCGCGTGGCCACTGCCACAGCCGATGTCGGCCACGTCGGCGCCGGCGCGCAGCCGCTCGGGCAGGCCGTCAGCCATCGGCAGAATGACCTCGACGAGTGCGGCGTCGAACACCTCACCGCTCTCCTCGGCCATCAGCTTGTGAAAGCGTGGATAGTCGCTGTACGACAAACCACCGCCGTTGTGGAAGCAATCGACAACCTTCTGTTCCACCTCACCGAGCATCGGTATGAACTGCGCGACGCGGGCCAGATTGTCCGGACCCGCCGCCCGCGTCAGCACGGCCGCGCGGTGCCGCGGAAGGGTGTAGGTCTGCGTGGCCGGGTCGAACTCGACGACGCGGCCGGACACCACCCCACCCAGCCATTCCCGCACATAGCGTTCGTTGAGCCCGGCGGCGTCGGCGATTTGCGCGCTGGTGGCCGGTGGAAGTTCGGCCAGGGTGTCGAACAAATTGGTCTGATGCCCGATCGACAGCAGTATCGCCAGGCTGGCGCTGTCAATGGCACCCGCGATACGGCCGGCGAATTCTTCTGTGGTGTCGGTGAATTGCTGTTCTTCGATGGCGGTCATCCTGCTCCTTGAGAGGTGGTCGAGTGGTGATCACTTGAACTAAACGCGGGGCGCGCACCGCCCGCATCGGGCAAACGATGCATCTTTTCGGACACCCGTGTGGTGCATACGATGCAGTTGGTCATTGCAGGATGTCGTTGTCGTATGCCCACGCCACCGCGGCCGTGCGTGAGGAGACGTCGAGTTTGGCGTAGATGTTGGCCAGATGACGGCCGACCGTCTTCTCACTGATGCAGATCTGCTCGGCGACCTGTTTGTTGGTCGCGCCCCCGGCGATTCGCTGCAAAATCTGGATTTCGCGTTTGGTCAGACCCCGGGCTGTGCTGGTGACGCAGATCTGGGCCGGCTCGACTCCCAGCTGGGCGTAGATGTTCTCGGCGGTCGCCGAGTCCGCGGCGGCCAGCTGCTCGTCGCCCAGGCCCTTGTGCGCGAGGGCCATCCACTCGTAAATCTGCGCGGTCTCGTACCGAGATTGCTGAGTTCGATACTCGCGCAGCGCCGCTTCGAGCAATCCCAGTGCCCTCGCGTGCTGCCCCTGCTGTGTCAACAGCGCGCCGCGGGCATGTGCTGCCCACGCCCGGAATCCGGGGGTAGCGAACGCTTCGGCGCCGGATTCGAGTTCCGCACAGTATCTTTCGCCTTCGTCGAGGCTGCCACGTGCCAGCGCGACTTCGACCGACGCGCGCAACAATCGCATGCGGCCCGGCCGGTCGGCGCCGGCAAGCGCCAGCCGCAAATCGGTCCACGCGGTCTCGCGGTCACCCATCCGGCAACGCAGCAACGCCTCACCGGGTTGGGGCTCCACACCCAGTGACCGGGCGCGCGCGAAGGCCGCGAACGCACCATCGGCATCGCCGCGCAGCCGCCGCACCTCCCCCAACTGGAAGTACCCCTCACCGGCGGCCCAGGTGTTGACGTCCTCCAGCGCCCGGCTGGTCTCGGCAAGCCTGTCCTCGAGCTGGCGGTAGTCATCGGTGGCAGCCGACAGCTGCAGCCGATGCACATCGCAGACCCCGCCGTAGTTCGACGACCCCGCAAAGTCGTTGCACCAGCGCTCCATTGATTGGGTCCATGCCCTCATCCGCGGCAGGTCGGCCAGCCGATGACATTGGTTGAGGACGACGCAGTAGATGTCGCCCGCCCAGTCGATGGGCACCTCGTCGGCAAGGATCGGCAACATTGCCTCGTCGATCAGTCCGTACGCATCGGCCACCCGGGCCTCGCTGATCGCGGTCAGCGCCTCGGCGACCCGGCACAGCGCGTTGAGCGCGGGCATGTCCAGCCGCTGACAGACGTCTCGTAGCTTCTGCACCCGCGCGGCGAGCGCATCGCCGTCGGCCATCACCACGAGCGCCTCGAGATATGCCAGGTAGCCGTCGGTGGGCCCCTCGGGGGCGCCGTCGAGCAGTCGGCGTGCCCGGTTCATCCAGCCCTGCGCGATGACGAAGTCCCCGCGGGTGAACCACGCCAGGCCGAGTTCGACGGCTTTCATCGCCGCCGACGGCGGGTCGGTGCGCGACAACTGTCCGAAGACACGTTCGGCGATGCGCAGGGACTCCTTGCCGCGCCCCAGCTGCCACGCCGCAGTCGCCATCGCGTCGAGGTCGTCGGTACCCAGCGGCGTGTCCTCGCCTGCCCGGGAGAATGCCGAATAGGAGGCATGCCAGTCTCGGCGGACGTGCGCGGTGCGCGCCGTCAGCAGCAGGTCGCCGTGGGTGCCTACGCCGGTATCCATGTCAGTGAAGTACAACGGTATATCCGGGCGGAGAAGTTCAAATGCCCCTTCGGGCATGAATTAATTGAGAACGTTATGTTATCCCCATGACTCAGACGGTGCGGGGCGTGATTTCGCGTAAGAAGGGTGAGCCGGTCGAGGTGGTCGAGGTGGTCATCCCCGATCCGGGTGCCGGTGAGGTGGTGGTCGACATCATCGCCTGCGGGGTGTGCCATACCGATCTGACGTATCGCGAGGGCGGGATCAACGACGAGTTCCCCTTCCTGCTGGGTCATGAGGCGGCGGGCACGGTGGAGTCGGTCGGCGCGGGTGTGACGAACGTGGAGCCCGGCGACTTCGTGATCCTGAACTGGCGTGCGGTGTGTGGACAGTGCCGGGCGTGCAAGCGCGGTCGCCCACATTTGTGCTTTGACACATTCAACGCCGAGCAGCCGATGACCTTGACCGACGGCACCCCGTTGACGCCCGCGCTGGGCATCGGCGCCTTCGCAGACAAGACATTGGTGCACGAGGGCCAGTGCACGAAGGTCGATCCGGCCGCCGATCCCGCGGTGGCGGGCCTGTTGGGCTGCGGGGTGATGGCCGGTATCGGCGCGGCGATCAACACCGGCGCGGTCAACCGTGACGACACTGTGGCCGTGATCGGCTGCGGCGGTGTCGGTGATGCCGCGATCGCCGGTGCCGCCTTGGTCGGGGCGCGGCGGATCATCGCGGTGGACACCGACAACAAGAAGCTGGACTGGGCGCGCGGGTTCGGGGCCACGCACACCATCAACGCCAAAGAGCTCGACCCGGTGGCGACGATCCAGGATTTGACCGACGGCTTCGGCGCGGACGTGGTGATCGACGCGGTCGGTCGGCCCGAAACGTGGAAACAGGCGTTCTATGCCCGCGATCTGGCCGGAACCGTTGTCCTGGTCGGTGTTCCGACCCCGGACATGACATTGGAGATGCCGCTGATCGACTTCTTCTCCCGCGGCGGTTCACTTAAATCGTCGTGGTATGGCGACTGCCTGCCCGAGCGTGACTTCCCCACGTTGATCAGCCTTTACCTGCAAGGCAGGCTGCCGCTGGAGAAGTTCGTCTCCGAACGCATCGGTCTGGACGGTATCGAGGACGCATTCCACAAGATGCATGCCGGCTCCGAAGCAGACGCTGTGCTGCGCTCGGTGGTGATCCTGTGAGCGACAACATCTCCCGCGTGGTCACCCACGGCACCTTCGAACTCGACGGCGGATCCTGGGAAGTCGACAACAACATCTGGCTCGTCGGCGACGACAACGACGTCATCGTCTTCGACGCCGCCCACGACGCCGGGCCGATCGTCATGGCCGTCGGCGGCCGCAACGTGGTGGCAGTCGTTTGCACCCATGGGCACAATGACCACGTCACGGTCGCCCCTGAGCTGTCGGATGCGCTCGACGCGCCGGTGCTTCTGCATCCGGCCGACGACGTGCTGTGGCGAATGACTCACCCCGAGAGGGATTTCCGTACCGTCAGCGATGGCGAGACGCTCGCTGTCGGTGGCATCGAGCTGCACGCGCTGCACACTCCTGGACACTCGCCGGGCTCGGTGTGTTGGCATGCTCCCGCGTTGAACGCGGTCTTCAGCGGCGACACCCTGTTCCAGGGCGGCCCGGGGGCCACCGGACGGTCGTACTCGGACTTCCCCACGATCCTCTCGTCGATCTCGGGCCGGCTCGGGAAGCTGCCCGACGACACCGTCGTCTACACCGGACACGGCGACACCACCACCATCGGTGACGAGCTCGTGAATTACGACGACTGGGTCAAGCGCGGCAGCTGAGCATCCCCTTGCACCGCGACCGACCGTGTCTGTACGGCGACACTCCGGAAACTGACGTACAAAAGCGGTCGCTCGCGGCGATTAGGTTCCTCGGCCCTCGTCGAGAATGCGACGCTTCTTGGCCGCACGCGCGGACCACATCAACGAGACGACGAGCTGCAGTAAGCCGAGTCCGAAGAGACCGCCGAACACGAACGGCAGCCATCCGCGGGAGCCGTCATGTCCGAATGCCATTCTGGGCGTGATGAACCCGTCGACAGACCCCTTGGCCTCGACCTGGTAGGTGCCCGCCTCCCGAACCTGAACCTTCCAGACCCGCACGCGCACATCGTTGTTGTGTGTCGTTGTGCCGCCGATGTCTTCGATGACCGTGGGCTCCGGCAGACCGGCGGTCGGGGTGATCCCGAAACTCAGATCGGGAATCGCGAAACCGCTCCTCGGATTGTCGGCCACCACGGTATGGAAGCTCACGGTCATCTCGCCAGCAGGAAGTTGCAGGCTCGTGGAGCCCGGAATTGTCATCTCGCCGTACGCGTCGTACTCGTCGAGCACGAAGACGTTCAGGACAAGCGATGCCACGAAACCGACGAAAGACACGACCAACGTGAGAACAGAAACCACGATCGCGATCCGCGGCGCGCGCTTCATGGCCGAAAGTGTGTCACGACTTCGGCCGTATGTCTGTCACGCCTCGGTCTGTGCCGCCGCGCCGATCAGCCATGTCTGCAGACCCAATCGCAGGCCGTCGCTGAATCGCTGACCTGGATCGGGAAGCCCGATCTCTGCGATGGCGGCGCGCACTGGTTCGGTGGGCACCGAGAACGGATACGCGCCCGCTGTCAACATCAGCGACCCCTCGGCGAAGAACGCGGTGAACTCTTCAGGCAGCCAGGGCAGATGGCGGTGCACGAGGGCCGCCAATGTCGCGATCCGCCCCATCGCGCGCGCCTTGAAGTCGCGGGCGAACCGATGCGAGATGTTGCGTTCCAGCACCGAGGCCATCGACCCGAGAAGCTCGCCGAGCAGCGGGCGCGCCATCACCGAATCCGCGACGACGGTCGCAACCCGGATCTCGTTGGCGTAGCCCGATTTTCTGGCACGTGGCCGCCCCAGCCGACTCTCGATGTCAGCGAGCCACATCGTGAATTCCTCGTCGAGCACCTCGAGGAAGATCGCCTCGCGGCTGTCGAAATATCTCAGTACGTTCGACTTGGCCAGTCCGACCCGGTCCGAGAGTTCCCGCAAGCTGATGTCACCGACGGTCTTCTCGGCAAGCATGTCGCGCGCGACCTTCATGATCGCCATCCGGCGGGCCGCCATCTGCTCCGGCCGGCGAGCACGCTGGAAGGACGTCACAAGACAGCAACATTATCAGACCATCGGGCTCTTGTTATCAGACCAATGGTCCGTTACTGTTCGGTTATCCATCCGACGTAGAGGAGAAACTCATGGTCCGTGTGCGCACAGTGACGGTCCCCGATCAGTCCGGAAAGCTCGCGGTCGTCACCGGCGCCAACTCCGGGCTGGGGCTTGGCATCGCGACCCGGCTGGCCGCCGCGGGCGCCGACGTCGTCATGGCGATCCGCAACCGCGCGAAGGGCGAGGCCGCGATCGAGCAGATCCGCGCGACGGTCCCCGACGCCAAGCTGTCCATCAAGGCGCTCGACCTGTCCTCGCTGGCCAGCGTCAAGGCGCTCGGCGACGAACTGAACGCCGAGGGACGACCGATCGACCTCCTGATCAACAACGCAGGCATCATGCAGCCACCGCAGCGGGAGACCACCGCCGACGGATTCGAATTACAGTTCGGCTGTAACCATTTGGGCCACTTCGCGCTCACCGGTCATCTGCTGCCGCTGCTGCGTGCCGCCGACCAGCCGCGGGTGCACTCGTTGAGCAGTTCTGCAGCGCGCTTCGGCGGCATTCGGTTCGACGATCTGCAGTGGGAGAAGCGATACAACGCCACCCAGGCGTACGCGCAGTCCAAGTCCGCGAACCTGATGTTCGCGATCGAGTTGGACCGCAGGAGTCGCCACGGCGGGTGGAACATCATGTCCAACGCGTCGCATCCCGGCTTGTGCAAGACCAACCTCCAGCTGAGCGGCCCCTCCCACGGTCAGGCCAACCCGACGCTGCTGGAACGCTTCTACCGCGTCAGCCGGACCGCGATGCCGTTCATGTGGCAGGAGATCGACGAGGGAATTCTGCCCAGCCTGTACGGCGCGACCGCCCCCGAGGCGCAGGGCGGCGCGTTCTACGGACCACGGGGCATCCTCGAACTGGCCGGCGGCGGCGTCACCGACGCCAAGATCCTCCCCCGCGCCAGTGACGAGGCCGACGGACGCAGGTTGTGGGAGATCTCGGAGCGACTGACTTCGGTGACCTATCCCGCGTAAGGGGACTACGGTCGTGGGTACGCCCCAGCTGCCCGTTGCCCACACGTCCCGGAGGTCGCGATGCCTGAGTCAAGCATCGTCGTGCGGCCTGAACCGATGGAGAGCGGTTCCTACACGGCCAGTTCCCGGCTTCAGGCCGCAGGACTGCCTGCGGCCATGGCGATATTCGAGAAGGCGGCCGACGCGGTACCGCTGCCCAAGCAACCAGGGCCGATCGTCGTCGCCGACTACGGCGCAGCCAACGGCCACAACTCTCTTCTGCCCATGTGCGCGGCTATCGCTGTGCTGCGCAAGCGAACCCGACACGACCATTCGATCCTGGTCGTCCACACCGACCTGCCGGACAACGACTTCACGGCATTGTTCAAGACACTCAGTGACGACCCGGACAGTTACCTGCGAAAAGATGCGGCGACATTCGCCTCGGCCGTGGGTCGCTCCTTTTACGCGCAGATCCTCCCGTCCAACAGCGTCAACCTGGGTTGGAGTTCGTGGGCGATCCAATGGCTCAGCCGCGTGCCCGCGCCGGTCCCCGACCACATCCACGTCGCCTACAGCAGCGACGAGCGTGTCAAAGCCGAGTATGCGCGTCAGGCCGCGCACGACTGGCACGAGTTCGTCGCATTCCGTGGCAGAGAGTTGGCGCCCGGCGGACGGATAGTGGTGATGACGCCGGGTATCGATGAGTCCGGCGACTTCGGGTACCACCCGCTCCTCGACAGCATGTACGACGCGGTGGCCGAACTCACCGCGGCCGGGCTGATCACCGAGGACGAGAAACACCGGATGGTACTGCCGATCGCCGGACGCAACGCTGCCGACTTCCGCGCGTGCTTTGCGCCCTCCGGGCGGTTCGAGAATCTCGAGATCGAGCAACTCGACCTTTTCGACGCCGAAGACCGTTTCTTCAAGCAGTACCAAATCGACAAGGATGCCAAGGCTTTCGGTGCTCAGTGGGGGGCGTTCTGCCGAGCCGCGGCGTTCCCCACGTTCGCAAGCTCGCTCGGAGGAGGCCACGCCGACCCACGCAAGACGGAGTTCTTCGATCGGCTCGAGGCCGGGGTGGTCAGTCGGCTGGCGGCATCGCCGGAGCAGACGCAGATTCCGATGGCGCATGTGGTGCTGGTGAAGCGACAATCGAAGTAGTAGCCATCAGCTTGCCATCCGCTCACGAAAGGTGTTGCGGTAGTTCAAGGGTGCTACTCCGGTCAGCCGCCGGAACTGCTCGCGAAAATTGGCCGGGGAGGTGAAGCCGACCTCACGGCCGATCCTTTCGACACCGTATGCGGTGCTCTCGAGCAGCTGCTGAGCATGGCGGACCCGCACTCCGGTCAGCCATTGCATCGGCGTCTGACCCGTCTCAGACTGGAATCGCCGGTTCAGGGTTCGCACGCTCACCGCGGCGCGGGCCGCGATGTCGTGCAACGTCACGTCGCGGTGTGCTTCCTGTTCGATCCACGCGAGTACATCGTCGAGTTCGGTGCGCTCGGCAATGTGTTTGACAGCCGCCTGATTTCGGAGAATGAACTGCGCCTGTCCCCCGCTGCGATGCAGGGGTGCCACGGCGAGTCGGGCCGCGTCGGCCGCCACCGCGGCTCCGTAGTCGCGAGCGATCATGTGCAGGCACAGGTCCAAACCGGCCGATGCGCCCGCCGATGTCAGCACCTGGCCGTCGTCGACGTAGAGGACATCGGGATCGAGGTCGACGGCGGGAAAGCGCGCGCGAAAGTACTCGGTGGCGATCCAATGGGTCGTCGCGCGCTTACCGTCCAGCAATCCGGTGGCGGCCAGGGTGATGGCACCTGAGCAGATCGATGCGATCCGCGCGCCGCGAGCATGGGCGGCGGTCAGGGCCGACAGCACCTCCTGGGAGGTATCGACCGTGGGGTCGTTACGTCCGGGGACGACGATGGTGTCGGCATCGGCCAGCGCTTCGAGGCCGTGGTCGGTGGCGATGCGGAGCGGCCCGGCGGTGACCTCCGGTTGTGACCCGCACACCACGATGCGGTATCCCGGTGCGCCAGAGGGCAACTGGACCCGACCGAAGGCTTCGACCGCGGTTGCCAGATCAAAAGCAATGGTGTCTGGCAGCGCCAGCACAGCGACGACATGCATACCGGCACCATAACAGGACTTGGCAATATCTTGGCGATATGTGGCGATCTGGCCACTGGCAACCCGGCCGAAACGGGTCGACGATCACCGTGTGTACGCACAGATCGTGTTGTTCGACGGGTTCGATCCGCTCGACGCCACCGCACCGTTCGAAGTGCTTGCCGCCGGCAGTGACTTCGCCGGAGGCGAACTCCAGGTTGAACTGGTGTCTGCCGAGGGGCCTAGGGAGGTGCTCGGTGGGACCCTGGGAATGGTCTTGCATGCCACCGCGCAGCTCGACCCGTCGAAGCCCGGCTTCATCGTCGTGCCCGGCGCGTCCGGGCCGATCGACGGCGATCCCGACGAGGTCGACACCATCCCCGTCCTGCTCGCACGGTTCGCGGAATCCGCAGCCATTCCGCTGCTGCGCAAGGCGATGGAGAATCCAGATGTCACCGTGGCCACGGTGTGCGGAGGCTCGCTCGCGCTGGCGATGGGTGGGCTGCTGGAGGGCCGTAACGCGGTCACCCACCACCTCGGCATGGACCTGCTCGAGGCTACCGGCGTGACCACAGTGCACGCCCGGGTCGTCGACGACGGCGACCTGGTGACGTCCGGAGCCGTCACCTCCGGTTTGGACCTCGCACTCCATCTGCTCGACCGCTTCTACGGAGCGACGGTCGCCCTCGCGGTCGAGGAGTTGTTCGCCTACGAACGACGAGGGACGGTGTGGACAGCATGAGCATTGCCGGAGACTGGGACGTCACGATCAAGACACCGATCGGCTCGCTCGCCGTGCGTTACACCTTCACCGAACAGGACGGCGCCCTCACCGGTTCCGCGACCGGCAAGGACGAGACGGTTGCGCTACAGGGCATCGTGGTTGATGGACAACGGATTACGTGGAGCCAGTCGGTGCGTAAGCCGATGCGGCTGAACCTCGACTTCGACGTCATCGTCGACGGCGACCGACTCGTCGGCCATTCTCGCGCGGGCCGCCTACCGCGGTCGGCGGTGACGGGTGTGCGCCGCCGCTAGGGCGCCATCTCGTAGGCGCCGTCGTAGGCCTTGACCCGTTCCCAGACCCGATGGAACCGTTCCGCGTCGGGAACGGGCTTGCGGATCGCGCTCAGCGCCCAGTCCTGCTGGGCCGTCGTCGCGGTCGGCTTACCATGCAGCGCAACGGCATACATATTGAAGTCGCGGATCTGGAAATCGAAGATCTGGTCGAGCATGTCGGCGTCCAGGCCCGTCAGCGCGGCCTGCTCCAGGATCAGCTGTCCGTACACGATCAACGAAAACAGATGTCCCACGTTGAGCAGGAAGTCGAGATCCTTCTGCTGGTCGGCGTCGGGCGCGGCGGTCAGGAGAAACTCACGGAATGCCTTGGCCTGGTCGTAGAACACCGCGACATTCGCAATGCCAGCATGTGCCTCGTACACCGGAGTCCAATCGGCGAACTGCACCTTTCCAGCACCCCGCGTCGGCCCCTGGTTCCAGAAGAATGTGTCGTCCGCAGCGTCGTTGCGCATCGGGATCGGCGGATATTCCTTGGGATTCAGCATGTAGTTCGGCATGAACTTGAGCACCAGGCCGACGTTCACGTGCACGGTGCCCTCCAGTCGCGGCAGGGTGCCGATGAACTGTGCAACCTCGCGGAACATCGTGTCCTTCTCGTATCCCTTGGCGGCGATCACGTCGTGCAACGCCCGCAGCACGGTTTCGCCCTCCATGGTGACCTTGGCTTTGGTCATGGGGTTGAACAGCAGATATCGGCGGTCATCGAGGCTCGCGGCACGGAAGTAGTCGACGGAGCGCTGGCTGAACAGCTTCATCGCGATCAGCCGCGAGTACGCGTCGACGAAGTTGGTTCGTACGTGGGTGAATTCGGTGACCGGGTTGCCGTACAGGATGCGGTTCTGAGCGTGGGTGATCGCCTCGTAGAAGGCGTGCTCTGACATGCCGATGGAGCACGAGCACAGGTTGAACTTGCCGACGTTGACCGTATTCAGCGCCGCGGCAAAGGCTTCCACGCCGGTGTGCAGAATGTCCTCCTCTCGCACCGGATAGTTGTCCAACCGGAAGGTGCTGACGTAGATCTGCATGTGCACGACGTTGTCGATCAGGTGGTAGTCGTCGTGCTGACTGTCGGCGACGAACCACATGTACGCGTCTTGGCCCTCGACGTCGCCGCGCCGTCCGAATACCGACACCATGCTGGCGACGTTGCCGTTGCCGATGTAGTACTTCTCCCCCGTCGCCCGGTACAGGATGCCGTTCGCGCGGTCCTCCTCGCTCGCCGGCGTCAGCACCATGTCGGTGTTGTAGACGTCGGCGCCGCGGGAGCGTTCGGACAACCCGAAGGCCATCACCTCGCCGGCGTCGAGGTCGTCGGCTGCCCTCAGCTTGGCGTCCTTGTTCTCGCTCTGCCAAATGGGTCCCAGGCCGAGAATGGTGACCTGTTCGGTGTACCAGTACGTCAGCCCGTAGAACCCGAGGATCTCCGAGAGGGCGGCGTTGCGCGCGGCATCCCAGCGCTTGTCCGGGTCGCCCGCGGCGAATTCCGACGGGGTGAGGAACGTCGCGAACAGTTTCTCGCGCTTGACGAAGTCGACGAAGTCGGCCGGCCATTGCGCGGCCAGATCGTCATCCAGTAGGCGCTTCTTGCCCTGACTTTCGAACCAGTCGATGGTCGCACGCAACAACCTGCGCGTTTCGGCATCGAACTGCGGCGGGTCGTAGGTGTTGGGGTCGAAAAGCAAGCCATCGGTCGTCATGGCCGCCAGCCTAGAACCGCCGCCGACGCTAAGGCGCCGGTTGCGGCGGTTGGATCGGGTTCGGGACGAAGGGCAGACCGGGAATCGTCTCGTAGGGCAGCGTCGGGACGGTCGGCGGCGGCGGTGGCGTGCTTGCCGGCGGCTGAGTGGTCGTGGGTGGCGGCGCTTCGCTGGTCGGCGGAGGAGGCGCGGTCGTCGTCTCCGGGGGCGGCGGAGTGGTCGGGGGTGGTTCGGTCGGGGATGCGGTCACCGTCTCGGTCACCGGCGGCGGTGGCGCCTCCTGCGTGGCGGTCTCGGGTGGCGGGGCCTGCGTCTCCGGCGGCAAAGGCGCCTCCGCGCTCGTGGCCGGAGGCTGTGAGGGGGCCGTGGTCGACGCCGTCTCCGGCGGGGTATCGCCGTCGCGCATCACGAAGATGAGGGCCGCCGCCAGTGCGACCAGCACCACCAACACGCCTGCCCCCAGCGCCACCTCGGGCCGGCGGTACCAGGGCAGCGCCTTCGCCGAGCGCTCGTCGTCATGCGGGTCGGGCTGGAACTGGATCTGCGGCCGGACGTCGTCGGGGTCGGCAGGCGAGTCGTACTCGTAGTGACCGGTCGGCGCCACGTCGGGAACGTCGTTGGCGTCCGACCATGCCAGTGCCCCGAACTGGCCCGACGGAGCCATCTCGTCGGCCGCCGGAACCACCTCGGGTGCCATCTGCGTGGCGGGCGCCGCCGCAGCGGCGGCAGCGGCCATGGCTGTCTGGTCGTCGTCGACGGTTCCGCGCACGGCCGTCAGGCCGGAGCCGATGGCCGCGGTCAGCTCGGGTTGACCGTTGGTGATTATCGGTACCCGGAAGCGGTCGGACAACGTTGTTGTGATGATCGGGATTCGCGCTCCTCCGCCGACGGTGGCAATCGCAGCAAGTTCGCGAACGCCGTTGCGCTCCAACGTTTCCTGCAGCACGCCAGCGAAGTCGGTGACCGGATGACGGATCGCGTCGTCGAGTTCGTTGCGCGTCAGCCTCACCTCGCCACGGTGTCCGGGCACGTCGGCCATCAACGAGGTGACGCTGGCGGTGGACAGCCGCTCCTTGGCGTTGCGGCACTCGGCCCGCAGACGCGTCAGCGAGCCGATCGCCGACGTACCCGACAGGTCGATGTTTCCCGCCGCCGACAGATCGTTGATCACGTGGGTGAGCAAGGCCTGGTCGACGAGATCACCGGAGAGATCGGTGTGGCGAACGGTGGGAGCAAGCGGCGCGTAGCCCGCGTCGGCGTCGAGCAGCGTGACGCTCGTCCCGGTGCCGCCGAAGTCGCACAGCGCGATGACGCCGCGCGTCGGCACACCCGGGTCGTCCTGCAGCGCCCGTACGGCGGCGGTGGCGTCGGACACCAGCGGCGCGGTGCCGAACTCCGGCAACGCGGCCAGCGCATTGCGCAGGCTTTCGACGGCCGCCGGACGCCAGTGTGCGGGATAGGTGACCGCGACCGGGTCGACCGGTGGCCGGCCGCCCGTCAAGGTGAGCAACAGGGCGCGCAGCGCATCGGCGAGCACACCGTCGGCGAGGTGGGTGGAACCGTCGGCCGCGACGATGCCGACCGGGTCACCGACTCGGTCGACGAAGTCGGTGAGGATCAGTCCACGCTCGTTGAGGTTGGGATTCTCGCTGGGCACCCCCACCTCGGGCGGCCGGTGCCCAAAGCGCGTCAGCACCGCGGTACGCGACAGCGCCGCTCGGCCCACGACCACCGCGGTCAGGCGTGTGGCACCTATCGAGAGCCCTAGCCCCTCTGACATGTCTTCCCGTCTCGATCAGATTGTTGTCCGGAGATGTCCATCTGATCAGACGGCGAAAACGTTACTCAGCGGATGGTCCCGAACCCGGGAATCAGTGGTAGATCGAGCGCGGTGACCCAGCCCGGGGACAGGTCGTTGACGGCAGGCACCGCGTTCAGCGCGCGCAGGCCGGTCGCGAGGCACCCGGCGGCCGCGGCATCGCGCCCCGAGCCGTCGGTGAACCTGAATGCGGTCTCCTGGAAGATGCTCGGCGTCCCCTCGATGTCGACGCGGTAGACGTCGTTCTGGTTGCCGGTCGGCCAGTCGGGTGCGGCGTCGTCGCCGATCCGGTTGACGTGTTCGAGCTGGATGCGGGTCTTGCCCTGGTAGAGGCCGTTGATCGTGAACCGCACGGCCGCGACGTTCCCCGCGGGGATGACGCCCTTGGCGGACTTGCGTTCGTTGGGGGTCACCCACTTGTCGTAGGTCGTGGTGATCTCGTCGAGCATGATGCCCGCCGCGTGCGCGATCATGGGAACGGTTCCGCCCCAGGCGAAGACTAGGATGTCGGGGGTTTCGAGCATGGCCTTCTTCTCGGGGGGCCTGCCGATTCCCATCTCACGCTCGTAGTCGCCGGTGTAGTTCGTGTAGTCGAGCAGTTCGGAAGCACGTACCGTACGCACCTCGGAGCACAGCCCCATCAGCGTCATGGGGAACAGGTCGTTGGCGAAGCCGGGATCGATGCCGGTGGTGAAACAGGACGCCTCGCCGAGCTCACAGGCCGCGGTGATGGGTTCGATCCAGTTGGGCGGGTTGAGGTGCATGGTCGGCCACACCCAAGGGGTCATCGCCGTCGAGCAGACGTCGATCCCCGCCCGTAGGAACCGGGTGATGAGGTTGATGTTCTCCTCGGCGTGCGCGGCGGTGGGTCCGTAGTGCACCAGGGCGTCGGGTTTGAGCGCGATCAGCGCGTCGATGTCGTCGGTGGCGGTGATTCCCAGCGTCGTGTCGAGACCGCAGACCTCTCCGACGTCGCGGCCGACCTTGTCGGGGTTGCTGACTCCGACGCCGACCAGTTCGAACAGCGGATGTTTGACGATCTCGGGGATCACCATCTGGCCGACGAAGCCAGTGCCGAAGACGACGATCCGCTTCTTCTGAGAGTCAACAGTCACGCGGTATCCGTTACCTTTCGCTCGGCCCCCGTCGTGACCCTAGCCGCCGCGCGAACCGACGGTGTAAGAGCTGCCTGGGAACGCCGAGTACGGATCCGATTTCGCCCCATGAGAGTCCACAATCACGGCCGGACCGGACGGCTTCGGCGTAGCGAGCCTGCGCGCGAGCGAGATCATCGCGAGCCTCACGAAGCTCGCGCACGCTCGCGCCGGAGAGCATGTCGTTCAGCACTCGGTCGGGCCCGGCGTCGTCGCCCGGCCTGTCAGGCGCACGCTCTATCTCGTCCATCACCCTTTGACGAGCGGCCTTCAACTCCGGATGGTCTAACCACCACGGCTTCGGACCGACCCCACCCCAGGCACCATCCGACCCAGCCGCGTCATCAATTGATGACGCCGTTGCGTCGGCACTATCCCCCGCCAACTCGTCGCAGGGCGCTGGCTCGGGCTCGTCGCATTCGCCCGGCGCCAGCCCAACTCATCGAGCACCCTTTGACGGGCGGCCTGCAACTCCGGATGGCCAAACCACCACGGCTTCGGACCGACCCCACCCCAGGCACTACCCGACCCAGCCGCGTCATCAATTGATGACGGCGACGTCTCATCACTATCCATTCCGGAGAGCGTGCCTGCCACGTCTGACAAGCACGGTCGGCAAGCCCGGGAATGTTTACCGCTTCTGCGGCATTATCCACGCCATGACAACAGCAAGCGGAAAGCCACTCGCGGGACGACGGGCACTGGTCACCGGGGCGTCACGGGGAATCGGGGCCGAGATCGTGCGACGGCTGGCCGCCGACGGAGCCGCTGTCGCATTCACCTACGGCGCGTCGACGGCCGAGGCCGAGAAGCTGGTCGCCGAAGTCGCCGCCGACGGTGCGACGGTCGTGGCGATCCAGGCCGACGCCGCCGACCCCGAACAGGTGACCCACTCCGTCGAGGAAACCGTCGCCAAGCTCGGCGGCCTCGACATCCTCGTCAACAACGCAGGCATCGCGATCCTGGGCGACGTCGCATCCTTCCCGGCCGACCAGTTCGAGAAGATCGTGGCGATCAACATCCGCGGCGTGTTCGTCGCGATCCAGGCAGCACTCGCCCACCTCGGCGAGGGTGGACGCATCATCAACATCGGCAGCATCAACGCCGACCAGGTCCCGGGTCCCGGCCTGGCGGTGTACGCGATGACGAAGGCCGCCGTCGCGGGATTGACGCGCGGCCTGGCTCGCGACCTCGGGCCCAGCGGCATCACCGTCAACAACGTCCAGCCGGGCCCAATCAACACCGACATGAACCCCGACGAAGGCGAATTCGCCGAAATGGCAAAGAAAGTCATGGCCGGCGGTCGCTATGGTCAGCCCAGTGACGTCGCTGGCGTGGTCAGCTATCTGGCGGGCCCCGACACCGGATACATCACCGGCGCGCACTGGAACGTCGACGGCGGATTCACCGTCTAGGGCCCGCAGTCCTACCTTGAACTGCATCGCGGCGGTACGGCCACCCGTCGACCTTCCCGATCGAGGAGTCGCCAGACAACTCAGAAACAGCGGCGCAACCCGCCCGGCTCACACTGCAGCGGGTACTGGGTGACGGGGATCGACAGCGGCCGGTTGAACTTCAGAGTCAGCGGCGCAACGACCATTGCGGGCGCATCGCCGCACTCATCGCCGTGCAGCACCTTCATCTGGCCGGTCAATGAATACCCGTCGAATCGGAAGATCACCTGTTGCGGGGCTGTGGTGCCGTCGGGACATGTGCGCTTGGCGTCGTTGTAGACGAATTGCCACATTCCGTCGACCATGCGCGCATCACGGCCGGCCAGATTGGACGGCCCCACCTTCAACGAGCACGCGACCGGCAACAGCAGCGGATCACGCAGGTCACCCACCGTCGGCACGCAGATCGGCCAGATCTCCCAAGTGCTTTGCGCCTGACCGTCGATGTTGACGTCGTAGACGCCTTCCGGAGTACCCGGCGCCCTGGCGGCCGGGCCCTGCGCCTGAGCCGATGCAACGACCCCAAGAGCGGTGGCAATCCCGAGGAGGGCCACGACAAACCCCTTGACGAACCTCACGATGGCACCCCATTCACCCGGCAGAAGACCTTGAATCCCGTGCAGTATTCCAGTGCACAGCCTGGTCCGTCACCCCTTTGACCGCGCCCGGCGTTTCAAGCCCCTGACCGAGCGGGTAGATGCGTTCGGGGTGATGGCAATGAGACGACTGGCGGTGTTGGTCGCTGTCGTCACCCTTTTTTCCGGCCTCACTGCGTGCTCGACCGGCCAGCGGGTGGACCTCGGCGGCGAGTCGTCAGGCAATCTCATCGCCGCGATCGCAGGCGAACCCGATCAGCTCGACCCCCACAAGACCAGCGCATACTTCTCGTTCGAGGTGCTCGAAAACGTCTTCGACACGCTGGTCGAACCGGATGCCAACCTCGAGATGCGATCGGCACTGGCCGAGTCGTGGACCGTCAGCCCGGACCAGCTCGCCTGGACGTTCCGCCTGCGGCCGGGTGTCACGTTTCACGACGGGAGCCCGTTCACCGCGGACGACGTCGTGTACTCGTATCGCCGCATCATTGACGAGCAGCTGACCAACGTCGACAAGTTCAGCGCCGTCACCGATGTCAGCGCCCCTGACGCCGAGACCGTGGTGATCCGTCTCGAGCAGCCGACACCGAACCTGTTGACGAACATCGGCGGCTTCAAGGGCATGGCGATCGTGCAACGTGCCAATGTCGAGAGTGGCCAGATCGCCACGCATCCGATCGGCACCGGCCCGTTCTCGTTCAGCGGTCAGAAGAGCGGCGATTCCATCACCCTCAAAGCGAACCCGTCGTTCTGGGATGGCCCGCCGAGCGTTTCGGGGGTGACATACCGCTTCATCTCCGAGCCGACGACGGCATTGTCGGCGCTGCAGGCCGGCGAGGTCGACTGGACCGACTCGATCCCGCCCCAACGAGTGACACAGCTACGCGACGACGACTCGGTGAACCTGGCAGTCACCCCTAGCAACGACTACTGGTATCTCGCACTCAACGAGGCGCGTAAACCCTGGAACGACGTGCGGGTCCGTCAGGCCGTCGCCTATGGCATCGACCGGGACGCGATCGTGACCGCCACCAGCTACGGCACTGCTGCGGCCAACCAGCTCGCGATCCCCGAGGGCAATCCCTGGTACACCGACTACCACCGATACGGCTACGACATCGAGAAGGCCAAGGGTCTGTTGCAGGAAGCCGGGGTGACCAACGCCGACCTCGACATGCTGGTCACCAGCGAATACCCGGAGACGGTGACGGCCGCGCAGGTCATCGCGGATAACCTTGCACCACTTGGCATCACGGTGAACATCCGCACCGTCGACTTCGCCACCTGGCTGGACGAGCAGAATAACGGCAACTTCGACATGCTCATGATGGGCTGGCTCGGCAATATCGATCCCGACGACTTCTACTACGCACAGCACCACACCGGCGGCACCAGCAATGCGCAGAAGTTCTCCGATCCGGAGGTCGACCGACTGCTCGATGCCGGACGGGTCGAGACGAATCGCAAAGCGCGCGGCGATGTTTACGCCCGCGCGGCGACAAAGATCGCCGACGAGGTCAGCTACATCTACCTCTACAACCCGTCCGTGATTCAGGCGTGGAGCACCAACGTCTCCGGCTTCGAGTCTCGGCGCGACGGCGCAGTCCGGTTCCGCCACGTCCAACTCGATCAAGGCCAGTCACAGTGACTGGCTTCGTGGCTCATCCGATCGCGCGCTTCCTGGCGCGCCGGCTCGCCTATTCGGCGGTCGTCTTGCTCGGCGTGCTGATCGTCGTCTTCGCGTTGGTGCACCTCGTACCGGGAGACCCGGTGCGCATCGCATTGGGCACGCGCTACAGCCCGCAGGCGTACGAAGCCTTGAGGTCGGCGAGCGGTCTCGACAAACCCATCGTCGAACAATTCTTCAGCTACGTCGGTTCGGCGCTGACGGGAGACCTCGGCGTGAGCTTCCGCAACGGTGATCCGGTGACGGTGATCCTGTTGGAGCGACTGCCCGCGACGGTATCGCTGGCCGTGGTCGGCATCGTCGTCGCGCTACTGATCGCAGTGCCGGCGGGCATCTGGTCGGCGCTGCATGAGGGTCGCGTCAGCGACGCGATCATCCGGGTCGCCAGCCAGTTCGGCGTGTCGGTGCCGGACTTCTGGATGGGCATCCTGCTGATCGCGCTGTTCGCGACGACGCTCGGCTGGCTTCCGACGTCGGGATATCAACCGCTGCTGGACAATCCGGGTGGCTGGCTGCGCCACATCGTGCTGCCCGCGCTGACAGTGGGGCTCGTCGCCGGAGCGATCATGACCCGGTATGTGCGCTCGGCGGTGCTGGAGGTCGCGTCGATGGGATACGTCCGCACCGCGCGGTCGAAGGGTCTGTCGCCGCGGGTCGTGACATTTCGGCACACCGTGCGCAACGCGCTCATCCCGGTGCTGACGATCACCGGCATCCAGCTCGCGACGATCCTCGGCGGCGTCATCGTCGTCGAAGTGGTGTTCGCGTGGCCCGGCCTTGGCCGCCTCGTGTACAACTCGGTGGCGACTCGCGACTATCCCGTGATTCAAGGCGCGGTGCTGCTCATCGCCGCGCTGTTCCTGCTCATCAACCTGATCGTGGACGCACTGTACGCGGTAGTCGACCCGAGGATCCGGCTGTCATGACCGCCGACACCGATACGCGGGTGTCCTCGTGGCGCCTGTTGCTGGGCAACCCCGTCACCGTCGTCAGCGGGGCGATCCTCATCGTCATCGCCGTCGTGGCGCTCACCGCGAATTGGATTGCGCCCTTTGGCGTCAACGACGTCAACGTGCCCGACGCGTTACAGGGTCCCAGCGGCGCGCACTGGTTCGGCACCGACGAACTGGGTCGCGATGTGTTCTCCCGCGTGCTCGTCGCGACGCAGGCATCGCTACGTGTTGCGGTGATCAGCGTGGCGTTCGCTGTCGTCGTCGGCGTGACGATCGGCGTCGTCTCCGGTTACCGCGGCGGCTGGCTGGACACGATCTTCATGCGCGTCGTTGACGTCATGTTCGCGTTCCCCGTCCTGCTGCTGGCGCTCGCGGTGGTCGCGATTCTCGGCCCCGGCATGACGACCACTATCCTCGCGATCGGCATCGTCTACACACCGATCTTCGCCCGCGTCTCGCGCGCCAGCACGCTGAGTGTTCGGGTCGAACCGTATGTTTCGGTGTCCCGCAGCATGGGCACCGGCCACCTCTACATTCTCGGCAGGCACATCGTGCCGAACATCGCCGGACCGCTGGTGGTGCAGACGTCACTGTCGCTGGCGTTCGCGATCCTGTCGGAGGCGGCCCTCTCGTTCTTGGGTCTCGGCATTCAGCCGCCGCAGCCGTCGCTGGGTCGGATGATCTTCGACTCGCAGGGGTTCGTCACCATGGCGTGGTGGATGGCGGTGTTTCCAGGCGCCGCGATCTTCATGACGGTGCTCGCGTTCAACCTGCTGGGCGATGGTCTGCGTGACGTCCTCGATCCCAAGCAGCGCACCATGATCGAGGCCCGCGCACGCAAGGAGCGAAATGCGCAGGAGCGACAGCGGTGAGTGACCCGACCCTGAGCGTGCGCGACCTACGGGTGCGCATCGGCCAACGCGAGATCGTGCACGGTATCTCATTCGACGTGGCGCCCGAGCAGACGCTGGGCATCGTCGGCGAGTCCGGATCGGGCAAGACGATGTCGGTGCTCGCGGCGACCGGACTGCTGGACGCACCTGGCGCATCGGTGTCCGGTACGAGCACGCTGGCCGGCGATGTCCAACTCGTCGGCGCATCCGATCGGCTGTTGCGCAGCGTGCACGGAGGCCGGATCGGCTTCGTCTTCCAGGACCCGGGGACATCACTTAATCCCCTGCTCACCCTCGAGCGACAAATCACCGAATCCCTTGAGACGCATCGTCGTATGACGCGCAGACAGGCCCGCGACCGGGCCCTCGAACTGCTGGAGGCGGTCGGACTGCCCGGCCCCGAGACGCGTCTGCACGCCTATCCGCATCAGCTGTCCGGCGGACAGAAGCAGCGCGTGATGGTCGCCATCGCCATGGCGTGCGACCCGGAACTGTTGGTCGCCGACGAACCGACCACCGCGCTGGACGTGACGACGCAGGCGCAGATCGTCGAGCTGGTACGGGATCTGCAGCGCGACTTCGGGACCGCTGTGGTGTGGATCAGCCACGACCTCGGCGTGATCGGCCAGATTGCCGACGAGGTCACCGTGCTGCAGGACGGCCACGCCGTGGAGCAGGCGCCCGTCCTCGATGTATTCGATCGCCCCCAGCATCCCTATACGCGCGAACTGTTGCACGCCCGCCCCGTCGTCGGCGCCGACGGTCCCCCACCGCCTGCCGATGACGCCGACACGTTGCTCGACGTCGACGGCGTCGATGTGCGTTTCGACGTGCGCACGCCGCTCGGTTCGTCGGTCGTCCATGCGGTGAAGGACCTGTCGTTTGCGATCCGCCGCGGCACCACCCTCGGGCTCGTCGGCGAATCGGGTTCAGGTAAATCGACGGTGGCCGCCGCGCTCGCCGGACTCGTCAAACCCGATGCGGGCGCGGCGAAACTGGGCGACACCGATGTTTTCGGTGTGCGTGGCTCCGCTGAGAAGGCACTGCGCAGGCGGATCAGTCTGGTCTTCCAGGATCCGTTCTCGACCTTGAATCCCCGCACCCGGGTCGGCACGGCGATCGAGGAGCCACTGTTGGTGCACCGCGTGGTAAACGGCAAGAAGGCGCGCCGGGCACGTGTCGACGAGCTACTCGAACTCGTCGGTCTGCCAACGTCGTTCGCGTCCCGGTATCCGCACGAGCTGTCCGGCGGTGAACGCCAGCGGGTCAGCATCGCGCGGGCTTTGGCCGGCGAACCCGAACTGCTCGTCCTCGACGAAGCGACTGCGTCGCTGGATGTTTCGGTGCAGGCGCGGGTACTGGATCTGCTCGCGCGGCTGCAACGCGACCTGGGATTGACGTACCTGTTCATCGCCCACGACCTCGCCGTCGTACAGCAGGTCAGCCACGACGTCCTCGTGATGCGAGGCGGCGAGGCCGTCGAGTACCGTTCCGCCGCCGAGCTGTTCAGCGCGCCCGAACACGACTACACCCGAAAGCTACTTGCCGCGGTGCCTCCGGAGCGACCCCGGGCCTGGACCTGACCCGTCTATGCCTAAGGTGTCGCCATGACTCAGCTCAGCGACAAGGTCGCATTGATCACCGGCGTCTCGTCAGGATTGGGCGCCGTCGTGGCGCAGGTTTTCGCGGAGCGGGGGGCGAAAGTCTTCGGCATTGCGCGCCGGGCCGACGAGATGGCGACGGTGTTCGAGACCGTGCCCGGCGGCAAGTATGCGTCGGTCGACATCTCGTCGCCGGAAGCCTGCCAGGGGGCCGTGGCGCAGACCGTCGAGGAGTTCGGCCGGCTCGACGTGCTGGTGAATGTCGCGGGCTTCCACCAGATGCGGCACACGACGACGATGACCGACGAGGAGTGGAACCTCGATCTCGCGGTGAATCTGAACGGGCCGTTCTACCTCTGCCGCGCCGCGCTTCCCCACCTGTTGGAGACCGGCGGCAACATCGTCAACGTCACGTCCATCGCCGGCGTGGAGGGCGAGGTCTACTCCGCCGGCTACTGCGCGGCCAAGCACGGACTGGTCGGGCTGACCCGTGCGCTGGCCGTCGAGTACACCAAATCGAACATCCGGGTCAATGCGCTCTGCCCGGGCGGCATGCCGACCCCGCAGGCGACGGAGTTCACCGCTCCCGAGAACGCCGACTGGGATCTGATCATGCGGATCGCCTCCCCGCGCGGGTTCATGGAACCCTCCGACGTCGCGAAGGCGATCGCGTTCCTCGCCAGCGACGACGCCGCCGCCATCCACGGTGCGGTGTATCGGATCGACAACGGAAAAGGCGCCGGCTGAGCCGGCGCCTTGACGCAAGCTGACCCGGTGCGGGGGCACCGGGTCAGCGAGCGGACGTTAGATCCCTTGGTTGCGTCGGCGGCCCAGGAAGAACGCCAACCCGATGGCGCCGAAGCCCAGTGTCCCGATGACGCCGGCCGACACCATGAGGAAGATGTCGCGGCCGGACAGGCCTCCCGTCGACGTGTCGTCGGACGCCAGTCGCAGGCGGTAGTCACCCGGCAGCGGACCCTCGGCGGGCGCCTCGAGACCGGGGAACTGTTGGGTACGGTGCACCTCGAATTGCCGTTCACCGGTGGGTGACTGGTTCCAGACACCCCACGCGGGAGTGACGCCGTCGAGCAGCACCTTGCGCTCACCGAACTGCGGGTCGTCGCCCACATCGACGATGCGGTTGACCCGGAACGGCTCATACCGTGCGTTCGAGTAGTTCACGAACACCGGCACGTTGTCGTAGCGCATCACCGGCGGCGGGGGCGGTGGCGGAGGCATTCCGACACCGGGGTAATAGCCACCGCCGAAGAAGCTACCGACCGCGATATTGGACACGGCTTGTGCGACGTTGGCGGCCGCGATGACCGGGGCCAGCAGGGCGGCGGTGAAGCTGTAAGCCGCGTACTGGGCAGCCTCGAAGACCATCCTGCCCAGCGGCGGGACGATCATGATCCGCGGCGTCATCTCGTACATGTAGACGATGCGCACCGGGTTCCGATACGGGTTCAGGATGATCGGCCGGTAGTACTCGTCGTACTGCACCCAGTCCGGCCGCCATTGCCGCACCGGGCTGATCAGCTCGACCGGCGGATCGACGGCGAAGTTCGTCGTCGCGCTGGTGTTCACCTCGAGGCCGGGGAGCTTCAGGCTCGTCGAGATCTCGCTCGAGAACGATGCGAGCTCCTGCTCCTGCGCCGGGGCGGGGATTTTCTCGTCGACGGGCGCTGCCTTGCTGGCGAGCTGGACGTCCTCCTCGGGGGCCTCGAGCGTCTGCGGCTCGATGGTCTCTATCTCCTTGGCGGTCTGCTCGATGGACACCGTCGGCGTCTCGGACTCGTTGCTGCTCGTCTCGGACGCAGACGTCTCGGCCGACTCGCTCGTCGAGGTCTCGCTGGGCGAGGTCGTTCCGCTGGTCTCTGTGCTCGACTCCGCTGCCTCCGACGACGGAGTGGAGGTCGACGCCGACGACTCCGCCGCCTCGCTCGGGCTGGTGGCGGTGGTAGCCGCGGTCGAGGACTCGGGCGACTCGGCCGCGGTGGTGGCCTCGGCCGATGTCTCGGGCGTCGCGGTGCCCGGCGCAGGCGTGATGGGAGCCTGCGAGGCCGTCGTCACGTCCGCCTCGCTGGGCTCGGCCGGCGCGACGGTCGTCACCGGAGGAGCCTCTGCGGTTGACGGGGCTTCCACCGGTGCCTGCGTCTGGGGCGCTTGCTCGACCTCAGCGGGAGCCTGGGTCTGCGGTGCTTGCGGCACCACGGGCGCCGGCGCCTCGGCGGGGGCCTGCGGGGCCTCCTCGACGGGCTCGGGAGCCGAGACCTCCGGCGCTGGGGCGACCACGGTGGTGGTCACCCCGCTGTCGTCGCCGGGAGCGGCGATCGCCGGGGCCATTCCCCCAGACAGTGCGGTCAGTGAAATAACGACGCCGGTCGCCAGAACTGCGACGACGCCTCGCTTCGAGCAAAATTCGAGGGGTGCACCCACGTTTATCGACTCCTTCAATTCCCCCGACGAGTTGCCTGGACCAGGAGCGGTCGCTGCGCTGATCTCAGAAGGTTCATCGCTAGTCAGACTCAGGTGTTACACACAGACCGAGACGGCGGACGATGAGGACCCCGAGCATCGGAACGAGTCGGGCTTTGGATGCCGCGCAGACCCTCGTGGCCTGCGGTTAGGGACGGCGGCGGCGCGCGGCGAAGACGGCCAGGGCGATGCCGATGACCGCGATGATCGGCCCGAGCACCGACCAGGTGGTGGTGTTGGTCATCGGGCTGTCGCTGACGATGACGCCGAAGCCCTGCAAGGTGAACACGATGCCGAAGAACGCGACGAGCAAACCCAGTACGATGATGGCGATCCGCATGACTTCACCCTACGGTTTCCCAACGATCTATCGGTGGCTCGTACGCAAGGCGGCGCAGACCGGCCGGCAGCGGAGGAGACCATTCAGCCGGGTTCGCGACTGGTCGTCGCCGCCCTGGCCAGGTGACTCTGCCCGGTCTGCGCAGCCGCAGTCGGCCGAATTGGGATCGGTAGGGACTCCGCCGGTATTGGCTGACAGCACCGACCACGGTGCATCCTGCCCGCGGCCCAGCACGCAGAGGACATTCGATGACAGCGAACCCCGCCACACGCGTCTTGTTCGCGGCGGCCGCGATGGCCACGGCCACCTGGGTTGCCGCGTGTTCGACAAGTACGACCGATACCGGTGCCGGCACGACCGCGCCGGCCGCGACAACCACGGTGACAACGACGGTGACCGCGCCGACGACGGTCGCGCCCGAGCCGTCGCCGACCACGACGAGCACGCCGACCGTGGCGGCAGGTGACTGCGCCATCAACCCGGCGAACAGGCCCGTGCCCGTCGTCGAACGGTATGACGCGGTGTCAGAGGCCGACCAGATCGACGTCTCGATCAGCGGCATACCGTCGGGCACCGTCACCCCCGGCGCAGCACCAGTCGAATTCGAGGTGGAGCTGTGCAACACCTCCCCGGTCTCCTACCCGTCGGTGGGTGTTGTTGTGGTGCTTGAGAATTGCAGCTGCGTGCCCGACGGGCTCCCTATCGCCAAGGGCACCGTCGACTATTTCGATCCGGCTGCCGGCAGCTGGACCCCGCTGGAGCACCCCGCTGCGGGCACGGGTACGGACTTCATGGGCGGTTACGAGAACGTCCAGGAATTCCCGAAGGGCAAGACCGTCTCACTGCGCTACCGGCTCACGCTCGACCCGTCGATGACCAACGGCGAGGGCGGCGTCGCGGCGTACGCGATGAACGCCGATGGATCGCTGAACCAGTTGGGAACGGCGCGATTACCGTTCAACGTCAGAACCGGCGGGTAGGCCGTCAGCGGCGGCGCCCCAAGTACTTCGCGTATGCCTCGGCCGCCGCGGCCAACTCAGGACGCGCGTCGAGCAGCGGCTGCATCTTCTTGCGTGCCTCTTCCCGCTTGTAGGGCAGGAACTCGGTCGGGAAGTTGCCTTCGTGGCGGGTGTAACCGCCCAGCACGCGGCGGGCGACGGTCGCCTTGTGCACCTCGTCGACGCCATCGGCGATACCCATCGTCGGCGCGGCCGCGTACATGGCCTGAATCGGGGTGAGGTCGGTGGTTCCCAGCGATCCGAGGATGTGCAGCGCGTTGAACGACACTTCGCGCAGCGTCTTGGCCATCGTGAACTTGACGGCGGCGATCTCGGTGCGGGCCTCCTGGGTGGACGTGTTGTCGATCTTCCAAGCCGTCTCGAGGACGAACAGGCGCAGCATCTTGATCATCGCGTAGGACTCGGCGATCTTCTCCTGCACCATCTGGTGATCGGAGATGAGTTTGCCGTGCGACTCCCGCGACAGTGCCCGCTCGCACATCATGTCGAAGGCGAGGTTGCACTGCGCGATGGTGCGCATCGCGTGGTGGATGCGGCCGCCACCAAGTCGTCTCTGCGCCAACGTCTTTGCGCCATCTTCGGGACCGAGAAGGTGGTCCAGCGGCACACGGACATCGCGGTAGACGATGTGATTGTGGTTGCGCGGCTCGGGCATGATCTCCACACCCGGCGTGTCACGGGGAACGACGAACATGCCGTTGGTGCACATCACGAAGAGGATGTCGGCCACCCGGCCGGCTGAGGTGAACCACTTCTCGCCGTTGATGACCCATTCGTCGCCGTAACGGACTGCGGTCGTCCTGAACAGGTTGGGGTCGCTGCCGCCCTGCGGTTCGGTCATCGAGTAGGCCGAGAAGATGTCCTGGTTGAGCAGCGGTTTGAGCCACCGCTCCTTCTGCTCCTCGGTCCCGTAGGCGGCGAGCATCTCCATGTTGCCGGTGTCTGGTGCCGAGGCACCGAACATGTGTGGGGCTCCGGCGTACCGACCGATCACCTCATTGAGCAAACCGAGCTTCAGCTGACCGAAGCCGGGACCGCCGAGCTCCTCGTCGAGGAAGATCGCCCAAAGGCCCTGATCTTTGACCTCTTGTTGCAGTTCGCGCACATAGGCCTTTATCGCGGGATCAGGCAAACGCACGGCGTGCGGAAAGATGTGGTCGAGCGGCTCGACCTTTTCCTCGCAGAATTCCTTGACCCAGTCGAGTTTGCGTTGAAACTCCGGTTCGGTGCTGAAATCCCAGGCCATTCAGATCCCCTTGACATCTGTCCCGTGCCGCCGACATCAGTAGTTGTCCACCAGACGCTACGCCGCACCCCTCGGGCTTACCGAAGGCGCACACGTGCCGGCACGGCCGGAGGTTTGAATTTGACGGATCGGGCAAATCACATGTCCGTTAGTTCCAACGCAATACATACAAGAGAAGAGCGTGACCATGATCATCCTCGGCATCATCCTGCTGTTGATCGGCTATTTCACCAGCCTGTCGATCCTCTACACCATCGGCGGAATCCTCATTGTGGTTGGTGTCGTGCTGTGGATCCTTGGCGCAGTCGGCCGTCCGGTCGGCGGGCGAAAAGTCTGGTTCTAGCGCAGGAGGCTCAGCGGCGGCGCTTATCGATATCCGCGCCGCAGGAGATGTTTGGCGCCGGCATTCATCGCGGCCTGCGTCGCCATATCGAAGTCGAACGCATTGGCCAGTCGGGCGGTGATTCCAAAAGCCAGACCGACGGCCAATGCGTCTTCTATCTGCGCCCGGGTGACGCCGGCGTCGAGCACACCACGCATATCGTCGACATCGATCGCCTGCCCGCAGCTCAGCTTGGCGAGCATATGCAGCGTGGCGCGAAGTTGTCCGTCGATCGGCGCGGTGTCCAGATCCGCAAGGGTGGCAGCGACTTTCGTGGCATCGCCGAACCACAGGGTCGACGTAGCAGAGTGCGCGGCGACGCAGAACGGACTATCCACGCCCTTGGCGACTACAGCCGCCATCAGCTCCCGGTCGCCGACCGACCAGTCCGACGGCCCGCGCATCGCCTCATGGGTTAGGGCCCCGGCACCGTAGAAGTCGGGTCGGTAGAACGCCAGCTTGACGGCGTCGACCGCGGGATGACCACTGACCACCCGGATGATGGCGAGCAGGGCTTTCGTGGGCAGGCGGTGGCCGCGATCGAGGATTTCGAGCCTCATCGGGAGCCGCCGGTTTAGCCGGTGGCGGCTGCCAACGCCGCGAGCGCGCCGGTGTACTGGCGGTCCGCCTCACCAACCGCGGCGCACACAACGATCTCGAAAACATGGTCCTCGCTCAGACCGTGGGCGCAGGCGGCGTTGAAGTCGTCGTCACTGACTTGGTCGGCGTGACGAGCCACCTTGTCGACCAGGGACTGCAACGGCTCATCAAGGCCGGCGGCCTCGAACGCCGCGCGGCGCATCTGGAGCGGCGCCGTCCCGCCGCTGCCGAGGACGCGGGCGATCAGCTCGCGATGCAGTCGGTCGATATCGGTCATCGAGCCCAGTCTTTCAGGATTCCGTGGTGCGGGGAACAAGGCGCAGCCGGACTCCGCCGGGCCGACACGGCCGGAGTCGATTCCTGACAGACTCGGGCGGTGAGCCGACAACAGCTGCGGGCGTTGCTCAGCATTGCGGCCGCGGTGTGCGTACTCGCCGGCTGCACGCAGAGTGCTCCACCGGAACCGTCACCTGCACCGACGTCCGCACCCACCACCGCCCCCGTGCAGCCGATGGACCAGCCGACGTCACCTGGTCCGCCGGCAACTTCCTCCGGAGCACAACCGAAGATCTCGTCCGATCCGGCGCAGCTGGCCGACGACCTGGTGGCCGATGAGCGCTCGCTGCGTAACCCGTCGACGGCGGAGCCGGCGCTCACCTCGGCCGCCCGCCGTCAGCAGGCCGCCTATCGGGCGATCGGACGCAACCCCGACTGGGATCCGATCATCCGTCCTCGGATTCCGCCGGAGCTCGTCGCGACGTATGACCGCAACGTCGACGCTCGGCGTCAGCTGTATCCGATGACCGAGGTGAGAGACACCGTTCCGGCGTGGCGGATCGTCGCCCCCGCTCCCGCGGACGCGTTGATGGCTCACTATCGCGAAGCCGAGGCGGCCACGGGCGTCCCCTGGAACTACCTGGCTTCGATACATCTCATCGAGACCCGCTTCGGCAGCATCGAAGGCACCAGCACCGCTGGCGCACAAGGCCCTATGCAATTCCTGCCGTCCACGTTCGAGGCCTACGGCGACGGCGGCGACATCCACTCACTTCGGGACAGCATCATGGCAGCGGGCCGCTACCTCGCCGCTAACAACTTCGCCGGCAATCCCGACAACGCGATCTTCCGGTACAACAACTCGGATCGATACGTGCAAGCGGTTCATGACTACGCCGAGGTCTTGGCGGCCGACCCCGGCGCGTTCGCCGGCTACTACCGATGGGATGTCTACTACCGCACGACCGCCGGCGACGTCCTCCTGCCAATCGGCTACATCACGACGGCGCCTATCCCGGTTCAGGCCTACCTGGCCGACCATCCGCAATAACTAGACGACCATCAACGGCCGCCGCCGATGCGCGGGGAGCGGCAGGTCTCCCTCGAGCATCGTTGGTAGCGCGGACATCTTGCCGAACAGTCGTACTTGCCCAACCCAGCAGTTCGAGCCGCGAAAGCTCGGCTGATACCAGTAGACCCGCAGTCCTGCTTCGACAGCGGCTTGCACACCGACCCTGCTGTCTTCGACCGCGATCGCCGCATCCGGCTCGAGTCCGAGGTCCTGGATCGCGGCAAGGTACAGATCGGGAGCGGGCTTCCAGGTTTGGTACTCGTAGGCAGAGAAATGCGCTCCAGGAAAGTGGCGCAACAGCTTTGTGCGTGACAGTCGGTCGTCGATCGTGTCAACCGGCGAGTTCGACACCACGAATTTCGGGTGATCGATCCGGCCGAGCGCGGCGCCGACACCGGGGACGCATCGCAGACGTCGCTCCAAAAAATACTCGGCGAGCTGGCGCACACGAGGCAGTGCGTCCGCAGGCACGTTGACGCCGATGTGCGCGCACAGCATGTCGATCGCTTCCTGCATGCGCCGATCGGCGACCAGGTCGTTGATGTCCGGCGCGAGGATTGTGCCTCCCAGCTGTCTGGCGAAGCATTGCATCGCAAGCGCTTCCGCGTCCTGGGAGTCGACGAGAGTGCCGTCCAGTTCGAAGAGGATGGCAACATCGGAATAGTTGCTCATGTCATTACCAAATTTCTATTAGTTGATGGATGCTCAGACGAGCGCGGGCGCACCGATGTCGATGTGCGTACCGCTCGTATTTGGCTCTGTGCTCGGTCACTGCTTGCCGCACGTCGGTGACGTGCACACCATCGTTGGGATTCGGTGGCGGCGTGAAGATCACGTCGGTGTGCTGTTCCGTCATGGGGTAGAACACTATGAACGTTGCGATCACGTCGGTATAGGCCGATCGGCCCGTCAGCCTGGTGAAACCGTTGTCCCCCAATCGGTGGACACGGGCCCTCTCCGTCGCGACGGCCGATCAGCGGATATCCGCCAAGCTCGCGGCCGCATACTTTTGACGCACCATCGATGACGAGTGGCTGCACGGCGCCCCGCGTTGGTCGCCGGCAGCTTTCTGATGTGCGCGTTGGGATTCGCCTACCCCTTCCTGAGCTACGTCGTCACCGAGCGTGGGCATGGCCCCACCGTCGTCAGCCTCGCGGCGGCGAACGCGCCTGCTGCGAGATTGCTGCCCAAAAAGGGGCGTTATACCGAGCACGCTGCGACGACGTACGTCACAATACGAAGGCCAACGTCTCCCCCGGAGGGATCGGATCGTGGGGTCTTCCAGGATGGCCGCTACTAGGCCAGATCTCAGCGAGCGGTCTTCTTCGGCCGCGATGATCGTCGCGGTGCCGCTGGCGATTGCTGGTTTCGGGGGGATGGCCACGCGCCCATCGCTGTTCGCGCCTCTGCTCGCGCTGGCCGCGGTTCTCTTGGTCGTCAGCGAAATGATCGTGGACAAGCAAAGGATCCGGAAGCACCGTAAGCGGGTCGGGGGTCGGCAACAGCAGCGTCGCGGCGACCGAGGATGGCGAGCCAAACCGAATCTGCCCCAGCGCGAACGGGAAACGCGGGCGCGGGCCGAAGCCGCCGAAGCCCAAGCCCTGGCTGCCGAGACGCGGGAGCGGGCCGCAGCCGCCGAAGCTCAAGCGTTGGCCGCCGAAGCCGACGCGCTCGCCGCCGAAGCCGAAGCGTTGGCCGCCGAGGCGCGAGCGCAGGCAAAAACCGCCGAGGCCGAAGCCCTCGCTGCCGAAACCGAAGCGCTGGCCGCCGAGGCCAAGGCGCAAGCAGAGGCCGCCCAAGCTCAAGCCCGCGCCGCCGAAACCAAGGCTCACTCGCGCGCACGGACAGAAGCCGCCGAAACCGAAGCCCGTGCCGCTGAAGCCAGGAGAAAGGCAGCAGCCGCCGAAGCCCAGGTCCGCGCCGCGGAAGTCTGGGCACAAGCAGAAGCCGCCGAAGCGCAAGCCCGCGCCGCCGAGGCCAGGAAGCAAGCCGACGCCGCCGAAGCGCAAGCTCGCGCCGCCGAGGCCTGGGCACAAGCAGAAGCCGCGGAAGCGCGAGCCCGCGCCGCCGAGGTGGGTGCCTGCTTGCAGACGCAAGCAGAAGCCGCCAGAACCGAAGCCTGCGCCGCCGAGGCCAGGAAGCAAGCCGAGGCCGCCGAAGCCGAGGCCCGCGTCGCCGAGGTGTGGGCGGCGTCGGAAGCCGCCGCGGCCCGTGAGCGGGCGGCCGAGGCGCGGGCTCGGGCTCTGCAGCTGCGGCTGGAAGCCGAAGGCAGGAAACGCTTTCGCCGCACGGACTAAGTATCGTCCTGAGCTCCTACGCCTGGAGCGTTCACGCCTACCTGGCCTACCATCCGCAGTGTCCAGCAACCATCAAAGGCCCTCAGCGGCAGGCGATCTGCGGCAACTCCTCGCGAGCATCGCGGGTAGCGCGGACATCTGGCCGACCCAGCAGTCCTCGACCGCGATCGCCGAGTCGTCGAGGAAACTGTGCAGCCACACATAGGGGCTGGCCTGTTGACTACCGCGCAGCGGGCGCAAAAGCCTTCAGCTGATGAGCGACAGGGCAGGTGCGCTCCACAGGGTTTGGAATATTGTCGAAATCCGATGAAACGGGGTGCTACCCCCTGTGGTTTGGCCTGCCAGACGCTAGCCTTGAACACAGCACGGGATGGGGCAGGTTGCGTCCAATGGACTTCGAGTCGGTCCGCTGTCCCCTGTTAGACGGCCGCTGGTGCAACTGTGGTGTTAAGCAGCCAGCACCAGGCTGGCCGCCGTCGAACCGCCCTGTGCACAGACGCAGCACTCCCGCCTAGCTCGATGCGCATTTGTCCAACGCTTCGTCGAGGCTGCGGTACACGTCGACGATGGTGTCGATCCCCGTCATTTTGAGCGGACGACCGGTCGAAGGACCATCCGCGACGACGCCAAATCGCGCTGACGGTGCGAGCTCTCGGTGCGCGGTGATCAGCAGAGTCATTCCCACTGAGGCCAGAAAGTCAACGCGCGTCAGATCTACGATCAGCGCCGCCGGCCTTTTTCGGGCAGCGGCCTCGATCGCGTCGGCCAGTTTGGGCGCGGTGGCCAGGTCCAGGTCTCCCCACACCGCCACTACGACACCACACTCGACCCAGTGCTCGGCGACGCCGAAGTCGATCGTCGGTGGATTCACGGTTACCCTCTCCAAACTCGAGTAAAGGAATCAGCGACAGCAGAGACCGGCCCAGGAGTGCTTCGGAGCCGACCTCTGTTGTGCATGAACAGCTTTAGCGGCTACGAACCGAGCTGCGTCGTCCGACGCTGATCCAGATCAGCAAGACGACAACGGCACCGATGACGGAACCGAGGATCCCTGAAGGTTGCAGGAAGCCCTCTGAGCTGTCTTTGCCGAAGAGCAGGTAACCGAGGAATCCGCCGACGAAGGAGCCGACGACACCGAGGACAATGGTCATCACGACCGATATGTTCTGTCTGCCGGGGACCAGCAGGCGCGCCAAAGCGCCGGCAAGGAGTCCAATGACAATGATGCTCAGGATGAGTCCGATCATGGCGATGAGCCTTTCTATTGAGCGCTGACTGCGCGCTTGGACCGGCCGGTCGAGCGGGTGCCCGACGCTGCTACCAATGCAACACCCCTAAGGGGGGTGCAGCTACACCCCTAAGTAGGTAATCTCAGACCGGTGGCACCGACCCCCAGCTCCCCGATCACCGTCGCCCTCGTTGACGATTACGACGTCGTGCTGATGGGCGTGGCCAACATGTTCGACCGATACCGCGACCGTGTGGTCGTCGCGGAGATCGACTCCAACATGGGTCTAGAAGACGCGGTGGACATCGTTCTGTACGACTCGTTCGCCCAACCTGAATCCGATCACGAGGAGATCGCACATCTGGTTGCCAACCCGAGGGCACGCCGAGTTGTGGTCTACACGTGGAACTTTCACCCTGAACTCATCGAGAGCGCTCGACAACACGGCGCCGACGGCTACCTCTCCAAGACGTTGCCCGCGCGAGAATTGGTCGCGGCGCTCGAGGCGGTGCACGCCGGAGAGACGATCATCAGCGACGTCCCGCCGCGGGCCCGTAGCGCAGTCGGGCTTGATTGGCCAGGTCGTGGCGAGGGGCTCAGCGACCGGGAATCAGAGATTCTGGCCCTCATCACGCAGGGCAAGAGCAATGCCGATGTCGCGGCGTTGACGTATCTGAGTCCCAACACCATCAAGTCCTACATTCGGACGATCTACCGCAAGATCGGCGTGTCCAGCCGCACGCAAGCCGTCCTATGGGGTGTCCGTCACGGGTTCACACCCGACCACAACCGCATCGAACACTGGAAGGGCGGCCCCTAGGCTCGATCCTCGCGACGTACTAGTCGACCTCTCGCGTTTAGAAACCTCCAAGATCACCGACCAACACTGCTCGTAACGGTTCCCGCATTGGAGAGCCACCGAAAACTACGAGCAGCGTCGTCACGGTAATCCGATCGCTGCTCACCGAGGCGAGAGGACATCGTCATGAATGGTCACTGGAAGGCCGTCGAGGTCGCAGTACCGGTCCACATGCATCCCGTGCACATCAACAATTTCATCACCGCCGAGATTCACATCCGTGCCCGCCGGGCCGGAGAAGCCGTTGCCAACGTGCGGATCGGCGCTCCCCGCGAGTCCCGAGGCGATTTCATCGCCTGGACGGCGTCCTACCTGCCCGCGCCGCAGGTGATTGCTGCCTGATGCACGACTCATCGACCTGTCGCGCCCAGGCTCGCTGCGGCTAGATGAATCTCTCCCGCAACGCATTCGGGCGGGGGTTCTTGGCTTTCTGATGTTCCTTTCGTGAGTGACGGACCTATGCGGCAGTCGGACGTCAGGCCATCTCGGGAACGTGCAAGTGGGCGATCGCCAACTCGAAGTTGCACTCGTCGAGGATCTCTGCGGAGGCTTCCCGGGCGCTCGCGGACCTCAGCTCCTCGATCTTGCCCATGTTGTGCTGCAACGCTTCGGAGCTGTCGTAGGCCACCGAAGACACTCCGCGCCCGGTCGCACGGTCGACCAACAGGCTTACGCTGCAAAGCCCTTCGTGTTCGTCCAGTGCGGGCAGCACACCCATCTTGAAGATGTCGATGCCCCGCTCTATCTGGTCGGGCTCCACCTTGACCCAGGTGGCGCGGACGCAGGCGCCCTCACGGCTCTGATGATCACGGTGTAGGACAGCGATCTCCCATTCGGCGACGTCCGGTTCGCCGCCGAACGCCTCCGCGGCGCGTTGACGAATCTCCCGTGCCGCCTCGTCGCTGGCGCGCATCGCCTCCTCGGTCTCCCAGGCGGTGGTGGCGATGCAGCGCCCGGAATCCCGGTCGACCAACAACGAAAGACCGACATAGCCGTCGATGCCCTGCAGCTCGGACATCACATTGTCACGGACATTGGCGATGCCGGCGTCGATGGAATCTTTGTTTGATTGAAGGGTGGTCGTTCGCGCGTACATAATCTGCCTCCTCGATGACGGGGCAGCGTCACGACGGCGCTGCCGTCGGTATACATCGTCCTCCGCTGGGTAGGGTGCGGCAAGGTGCCATCGAACCAAAAACCGTAAACATGTCGCGGTACACCAAACGGCGACTCATCCCGCCGCAGCCGCAGACGATTCGCGTCACGCAAATAGCTACGCGGGCAGATCCACCCGCAGGGCCAGGTGGTCATCGAGTATCCGGCGAAGCGCGGCGTCCATGGGATGCGCGGATGCGAGATCGCGGCCGAGCCGACTGTCCACCACGACTACCGCGCCCGACGGCAGTTCGGCGGTGTCGACCTGATCGACGAACGGATCGAACAGTGCGGGCGGCGTTGCCAAGTAATACAGCGCCCGGCGCGACTGGTTGAACCCGGCGGCATACATCAGCCCGTGTTGGGTGATCACGAAGAGTTCCGAGGTGACCCTGGCGTCCGGGCTCTCCGCTGTGCCCCATGCGACTGCGGCGCGCCGACTCTGTGCCAATCGATCCGGGACGTCATCAGTCAGCGTGAACAAGCTTTCGACGAGTGCTCCACCCTTACCCGGATATGCATCGAGGGCGGGTCTGAAGTACCGCTGGAAGATCGCACCGAAATAGTCGTACAGCTGCTCGCTCATCGCGGCTCCCCAGGTTTCAGACGTACTCCTCTATTGTGCGCCCGAACCCTCTGGTGAGCACGACTTTTGTCAGTGATGGACGCCGATCACCGCCAACGCGGCCTGATACCTCTGCCACGCTCAACTCCCTCATCCAGGGAGTGTCAAGGATCAACCGAAGCAGGTGTAAAGCATCAGCCGAAACACTGTCGCCCATCACCCGAAGCACAAACGTCAAGCATCAGCCGACGTCATACACCTGTCATGGTGGGGCGGGCGGGGCTCGAACCCGCGACCAATGGATTATGAGTCCACGGCTCTAACCAACTGAGCTACCGCCCCCAGCTAATGCGGCACCTATATTCGCATGCGCTAACCCGCAGAGACCGTCTGCCCGTCCTCGTCGACGGAGAACAACTCCGTGCCGTCCGTCACGAGCGGGGCATCCACACCCAGCGACACCATGATCTTGTTGGCGGCGTTGCGCATGATGTCCAGTGTCAACTCGAACGCCTGATCCTCCGAGAAGTGCTGGCGAATCTCCGCGGCGAGGTCGGAGCTGATCTGCGAGGGTGACCAGATCATCGCGTCGACGAACCGCAGCGCCGCCTTGTGCGCATCGGTCAACTTCTCCGACGACTCGTACTGCTCGATGTCGCCGTACAAGTCCTCGGATCCGCCGGCGTCCAGCGCGTTAGTCTCCCGGCGCGACTTGCACAGTCGGCAGTTGTGCTGCGTCGCACCCCGCAGCCGCACGACCTCCGTCGTCACCGGGTCCAGCCCGCGCAGCCGTGCCACTGCGGGCAGGAACCCGTTGAGCAGGGCGTCGGTCGGATCGGAGTCGTGGTCCCACTCGACGGTGCCGCCGTTGCCGTGCCTGCGCAGCCCCAGCGCCTCGAATGCCGCCCACACCCTTGGGACGAAATCAGCGACGAAGATCATCACCACGGTTCGAAACACGTTGTCACCCAGGGCGGTCGCGAACAGCTTGCGCTGATTGTCGGTGATGCCCGATACGTCGACGGCGAACTGCTCGGCGAACGCGCACACCAGTGGCTCGTGCTCGGCTGCCCCGTCGACCAGATCGACCTCCATGGGCAGCGGATGCAAACCCAGCGCCCTGCCGCATGTCAGCCGCATCAGGGTGTCGAGTCGCCCGTCCCCCGACGACATCGCCACCAGACCGCCGATCCGCTCGGCCAGATTCTCGTCACTCACCCAAGGATTATTGCGCCTGGCTCACCGAGGACATGTGGAAGTCGGGGATCCGCAGCGGCGGCATCGTCACCCGCGTCACCCAGTCGCCCCATTCCCTGGGCAGCGTACGGTCCGTGGCGCCAGCCTCGGTGGCCCGCCGCAGCAAGTCCAATGGGCTCTCGTTGAACCGGAAATTGTTGACGGCGGCCGTCACCTCACCGTCTTCCACGAGGTACACGCCGTCACGGGTCAGACCCGTCAGCAGCAGCACCGCCGGGTCGACCTCGCGGATGTACCACAGTGTTGTCAACAGCAGGCCGCGCTCGGTGCTCGCGATCATGTCCGCCAGGCTGGCGGTGCCGCCGGTCATCAGCAGGTTGTCCGCGGGCACCGCGACCGGCGCGCCGAATTCCGCGGCCGACGCTCGCGGATACGCCAGCGTGCTGATCGTGCCGTCGCGGATCCAGTCCACACGCGCGATGTCCATCCCGTTGTCGAACACCGACTCGCGCTCCGACGACGCCGACGCCGTGACGAACGGTGTGCACGCCAACCCGTCGGCGAACGGGTCGGAATACAGCGTCAGCGGAAGATCGGTGAGCTTCTCCCCTACCCGCGTCCCACCACCGGGAGCCGAGAGTGCGGTGCGGCCCTCCTCGGCGCCGCGGCCGTCCATCGTCCACCACAGGTAGATCATCATGTCCGCCACCGCCGATGGCGGCATGATCGTCTCGTACCGCCCGGCAGGCAGTTCGACGCTGCGCCGCGCCCAGCCCAGGCGCGTGGACAGCCGCTCGAGCATCGAATCCGTTGGCACATCATCGAAGTCGGGGGTGCTGAAACCCACCCACGCGCTGGCGTCGTCACGCTTGCCGTTGATCTCCACCGAGCCGGTCGGCTGGGTATGGCGCCGCCGCAGCCCGGTCGAGGACGCCAGGAACGTCGTCTCGACGTCGTGCCGGGCAAACCCGTACAGCTGATCCGCCCCACTGAATCCCCGCGCCGCGAGGCTGCCCGCCACGCCGAGGAAGGCCTCCACGCTCGTGCCCGCCACCGGGTCGTCCCAATCGGCGGATGCATCGCCGGCGGGTAACGGTGGCGCGGCATCTGGAGCCTCGAGCGCCGAGAGCGCCGCCTCCTGCGATGCCGCCACCAGACCGGCAATCGACGACGGGTCCACGTCACCGGACCGCACCGACCCGACCCGCGCCGTCTTTCCTTGGCGCACAATCGATATCACTGCGGTACTCCGGCTCATCGATTCGCCGTTGGTGGTCATCGAATTGCCCGCCCAGCGCAACGAAGCGTCCGCGCGGTCGGTCACCAGGACGATGGTCTCGTCGGCCTTGCCGAGCCGGTCGGCCTCGGCCAGCGCAGTATCGACCACCTGCTGTGCTCCGATCACCGACTACCGCCCCGACTCGTCGCGCGTATTGAGCACGTTCACCCCGCGGAACAACGCCGACGGGCAGCCGTGACTGACCGCCGCCACCTGGCCGGGCTGCGCCTTGCCGCAGTTAAACGCACCGCCGAGGCGCCATGTCGACGGCCCGCCGACGGCTTCCATCGATCCCCAGAAGTCGGTCGTGGTCGCCTGGTACGCGACGTCGCGCAGCTGACCGTCGAGACGGCCGTCGCGAATCCGGAAGAACCGCTGTCCGGTGAACTGAAAGTTGTAGCGCTGCATGTCGATCGACCATGACTTGTCGCCGACGATGTAGATGCCGTCCTGCACCCGGGCGATGAGATCGTCGGTGCTCAGCTCATCGGTACCGGGCTGCAGCGACACGTTGGCCATCCGCTGAATCGGCACGTGATGCGGCGAGTCGGCATACGAGCAGCCGTTCGAGCGCGCAACACCGAGCCGGGGCGCGAACACCCGATCCAGTTGATAGCCGACGAAGATGCCGTCGCGCACCAGATCCCAGCTCTGCGCGGCCACCCCGTCGTCGTCGTAACCGACACTGGCCAAACCATATTCGACGGTGCGATCGGCGGTGACATTCATCACCGGCGATCCGTAGCGCATGGTGCCCAGCTTGTCGGGGGTGGCGAAGGACGTGCCCGCGTACGCGGACTCGTAGCCGATCGCGCGGTCGTATTCGGTGGCGTGCCCGATGGACTCGTGGATCGTCAACCATAGATTGGTCGGGTCGATCACCAGATCCGTCGGCCCCGCCGAAACGCTGGGCGCCTTTGCCTTTTCAGCCAGCAAGGACGGCAGCTGCGCCAGCTCGTCGGTCCAGTTCCACACGTCGTCGCCCGCGACGACCTCCCAGCCCCGCGCCATCGGCGGCACCAGTGTGCGCATCGTCTCGAACGACCCGGCCGCCGCGTCCACCGTGACGGCGTCCAGCGTCGGCATCAACCGCACCCGCTGCTGCGTGATCGACGAGCCGAACGTATCGGCGTAGAAGGTCTGCTCCTTCATCGCATGGAGCCCGGCCGACACGTGATCCACACCGTCGGCGGCCATCAGCCGGCCGGAGTACTCTCCGAGCACCGCGATCTTGTCCGACGCGGAGACGGCGAACGGGTCGATGCGGTAGTCGGACACCCAGCTGACGTCCGAGTACACCGGCTCGGGCGCCAGCTCGACGTGTTCCGCGTTCAGCGGCTTCAGCGTGGCCGCGACGTGGACGGCGCGGCGCGCGGTCTCGGCGGCCGTGCCGGGATGCAACTCGGCGTGCGAGGCGAAGCCCCACGTGCCGTCGACGATCACCCGCACCGCCAGCCCGATCTCGCGGTTGACCACGGCCGCCTCCAGCTCACCGTCGCGCAGCTGGATGTGGTCCGTCGTGATCGCGTGTATGCGCAGGTCGGCGTAGCTGGCTCCGGCGGCCTTCGCCGCAGATAACGCTGCATCGGCCAGCTCATGGCGCGGCAGCTCGAGGAAGTCGGGGTCGACTTGGCGTTGCGCGGTCACGCCACCACCGTAATAGCGGCCGGTCTCACCTCGTGACGGCGCTGGTGCCCAGAATCGTCAACTCCAGCGCGAGCGCCGTCGCGCACACCAGACCGACGATCAGGAATGCCCACCAGTCGATCGCCTTCGGGCCCGACGGCGACGCCGAGATCTGTCCCACGCCGCCGCGGGCGGTGATCGCGTCGCCCATCTCGTCAGCCCGCCGCAGTGCAACGGTGACTGCCGCCGCGAGCAGGTCGACAAGCTCGAGCATCCCGGCGCGGAAGCGCCCTCGCCTGGTGGCCGCCTGCTCTTTGGGGCGCAACCTGCGCGCCGCATAGAGGACACGGAACTCGTCGATCAGCATCGGAAATGCGCGCAGCGCCAACGCCAGCGCCACCGCCCACTCATCGACCGGTATGCGCAGCGCCTTCAGCGGCCGGCCCAATTTAGCTACGGCGGGGGCGATCTCGGCGACGTTGGTCGTCCACGACACCATGGCGCCTAGGCCGAGCAGAACGATCGACAACGCCGTGATCCGCAGGAAGTTGAACAGCCCACCCAGTCCGATCTCGACCGAACCGACGTCGATCACGGGGCTGCCACCCGCGAAAGTCGCTGTGAGACCGCCGAAGAACAACAAAATCCAGAGCCAGCCCGGGATGGACGGCAGCACGCCGCGGGGTATCCGAGCGATTCGCGCGGCGATGAGCACCAGCACGGCAACCGCACCGATGGGAACCCACCCCGGATAGAAGGTCATCAGGATGCCGATTGCCGCCACCATGAGCAGTTTCGTTCCGGCCCAAAGCCGGTGGATGGCGCTGTTACCCGGTACGGGGCGCAGCAGCACCACCGGCCTGCGTTGCCGCTTGTTCGCGATCGGCGCGGTCACGATCTGTCTCCCGCCACCGTCGGCGTCGCCGCCACCACCCCGTTGTGCAGATGCAGAGTGCGTGGGCACACGTCCTCGAGGCCCGAGAAGTCGTGGGAGATGATGACGATGGTCAGCCCGAAGTGGCGTCGCAGCTCACCCAGGAGCCGCAGCAGCCCACGCTGACTCGCCGCATCCAGCCCGGCAAGCGGCTCGTCGAGGATGAGCGCACGAGGCTGGCGCGCCAGCAGCCCGGCCAGCACCACACGGCGCATCTGGCCGCCGCTCAGTTGGTCGATGCGCCGCTTCGCCAGCGCCTTGTCCAGGCCGACGGTGGCCAGCGCCTCACTCACCCGCTTGCGGTCACGCGGGGAGAACCCGGCCGCAGATGCGATCTCGAGATCCACCCGGCCGCGCATCAGCTGCAGGCGGGCCGCCTGGAAGGAGATGGCAACGGCACCAACCTGATCGGACACCGGCGCACCGTCGAGCAGACAGCTGCCGCCGGTCGGGACAGTGAGTCCCGCCATGATCCATGCCAACGTCGACTTCCCGGATCCGTTGAGCCCGTGGATCAGCAACCCGTCGCCCTCGTTGACGGTGAAGGTGATGTCGCGCAGCGCCATTGCAGCCCAAGGTGTTCCGCTGCCGTATTCGTGATTGACCCCACGGAGTTCGAGCACTGGCTTGTCGGCGTGGTGGTAGCCGGTGACGGTAGCCGGCGGCGCCGACGCGGTTTCCACCATGTCGGTGTTGTCGGCGGCGCCACCGTTGCCGGTCAGATTGACGGCGCGGTCCGCGGCATCCGCCTCATCGTTGTAGTGGGTGATGTGCACCAGCGACATGTCGTGATGCTTCGTCAACCCGGATAGCACCGACATCAGCGCGCCCCGACCCTCCTGGTCGACCATGCTGGTCACCTCGTCGGCGATCAGCAGCGACGGTTCACGGGCCAGCGCCGCCGCGACGGCGAGCCGCTGCAGCTCACCGCCCGACAGACCGCCCGTGTCGCGCTCGGCGAGCCCGTCCAGCCCGACCTCGCCGAGCAGCTTGGGGATGTCCGTGGTCGTCCCCGGCGGCAGGCCCCACACCACGTCGTCGGCGACCCGGGTGCCGAGCACCTGACTCTCGGGGTGCTGCATGATCACCGCCGTACCGCCGAGCCGGCCGAGCCCGACGCCGCCGGGCCGGTCGATGGTGCCCGACGTCGGTTCGCGGCCGGCCAGCATCAGCATCAACGTCGTCTTGCCCGAACCGTTCGCGCCGGTGATCGCGAGATGCTCACCGGGTTCGACGTTCAGCGATACCGGACCCAGCGCGTCGTGGTCGGCGTTCGGATAACGGAAGCGGACGTCGTGCAACTGCGTTGGTACAGGGGCGATGGTTCCGGTGTCGGCGGAGGATTCGAGCTTGTGCACGTCGGGGATGGCGACCAGTCGCGACATCACCCGCGACAGCGCCCACCACCCGATGAGCGTGACGAAGACGATGGACCACACCGAGGATGCGAAGAACAGCAACGGCCAATAGTCCAGCGCGGTGGCGAAGTCGCGCTTGAGCTGCTCGGCCAAACCCTCCATTTCGGGGATGCGCGCGATGATCGCGGCGACTCCGTCGACGTTGGCGGTTACCGATTCGAAGATGAGATGGCGCAGGCGCGTCAGGATCGCCAGCGCCGCGACGACGAATACGCCTGAGAGCGCCCCGGCGACCAATGAACACAGGAAGACGGTCAGCGTGCCGCGTCCGCGGCGCTTGATGATGCCGGTCAAGCCACCGATGTAGGCGCAGTTCATGACGGTCATGAAGCCGCCCATGCCGGCGATCAGAAACGCGATGATCGCACCGGCCACGGTGGCGGTGAGCAGCACGCGCAGCCGATAGCGGTAGGCCAGCAAACCCATCGGGACGGTGCCGAGCAACGACAGGCCCGCGGCGAACGGAACGACGACGGCAATGATCGCCGTGGCCGCGGACAGCGCCGCGATGACCGACGCCTGGGCCAGCTCACCCGGGCTCAGCGCGCCGGAACGTCGAGTCACGCCCGAATCCCCGGTCACGGCCATTGCACGATTCTGCCAGTCGAATTCTAAGAGCGGTCGTCGCCTTGCTGCGACCAGCAATCGGCCTGCCGCTTCGTTTGAACTGCATAGCAAGGCTATGTAATAGTGGGGTCATGACTCAGACCCTCGGCGCCGACCTGCTGCATGTGGTCGCCCGGATCAACCGACTGGCCACGCAGCGCGCCCGGCTACCCCTGCCCTTCGCGCAGGCGCGGCTGCTGTCGACGATCGAAGACAAGGGGCCGACCCGGATATCGGATCTCGCGGTGCTGGATCACTGCTCGCAACCGACGATGACGACCCAGGTGCGCAGGCTCGAGGACGGGGGTTATGTGTCACGCACCGTCGACCCCGACGATGCGCGGGCCGTGTTGGTCCAGATCACGTCCAAGGGAGTCGAGACGCTGAGGCAGGTGCGCGTGGACCGCGAGGCCGCCATCGAGCCGTACCTGGAGCGTCTGGACGCGTCGGATCGGCAGGCGCTCAGCGAAGCAGTCCGTATATTGCGAGGGCTTCTCGCGGACGCGGCCTCACCCACCGCCGCCAAATAATTCGTGATTTCGGTGTGCTGAGTCGCGCAGAGCGCGACCACCTACACCGAAATCACTCGACCAAAAGGAGCACTTGCCCATATGTGGCGTCAACCCAAAGCTGTTTGGGCCGTTGCCTTCGCGTCCGTCGTCGCGTTCATGGGTATCGGTCTGGTCGACCCGATTCTCAAGCCGATCGCCGACAACCTGAACGCGTCGCCGTCGCAGGTGTCGTTGTTATTCAACAGCTATATGGCGGTGATGGGCGTCGCGATGCTGATCACCGGCGTAGTGGCGAGCCGCATCGGCCCCAAACGCACTCTGCTGCTCGGGCTCGTGGTCATCATCGCGGGTGCCGGCCTGGCCGGCATGTCGGAAACGGTAACCGAAATCGTTGGCTGGCGGGCACTTTGGGGCCTGGGTAACGCGCTGTTCATCGCGACGGCGTTGGCGACGATCGTCAACTCCGCGCGCGGCTCGGTGGCGCAGGCGATCATCCTGTACGAGGCGGCGCTGGGTGTCGGCATCGCAGTGGGTCCGCTGGTCGGCGGGGTGCTCGGGTCGATCTCGTGGCGCGGACCGTTCTTCGGGGTGTCGGCGTTGATGGCGTTCGCCGTTGTCGTCACGGCATTCCTGCTGCCGTCCACACCCCCCGCCGGACGTGCGACGACGCTGGCCGACCCGTTCCGTGCGCTGCGCCACCGCGGTCTGCTCGGCGTCGCAATCACCGCGCTGCTGTACAACTTCGGCTTCTTCACGCTGCTGGCCTTCACACCGTTTCCGCTCGACATGAGCGCGCACGAGATCGGGCTGATCTTCTTCGGTTGGGGTGTCGCGCTGGCGTTCACGTCGGTGGTCGTCGCGCCGCGGCTGCAACGCCGCTTCGGGACCGTGCCGACGCTGCTCGTGAATCTCTTGGCCATGACCGCGACTCTGGCGGCGATGGCCGTCGCCACCGAGAACAAGACCGTGCTGGCGACGTGTGTGGTGGTGGCGGGATTGTTCATCGGTGTCAACAACACGTTGATCACCGAGACCGTGATGAAGGCTGCGCCGGTCGAAAGAGGCGTCGCCTCAGCGGCTTACAGCTTCGTACGCTTCTCCGGTGCCGCATTGGCGCCGTGGCTCGCCGGCGTGCTCGGCGAACGGGTCAACGTCCATGCCCCGTACTGGGTCGGTGCGGCGGCGGTGCTGCTGGCAGCGGGTGTCCTGGCAATCAGCCGCTCCCATCTGACGGGTATCGACGCCGAGGAGAAACTCGACGAGGTCAGTGAGGCGACCGCGATCACCGTCGGCAGCGACAGCTGAGATCCATCACTCCATGGCGAACGCATAGAACTGCGTCGTCTGGTCATCCGAGAAGTTGTCATCTGTGACGAGCACTACGACCTGCCTGCCGTCCGACAGCCTGGGGCCCAACGTGATTCCCTCGACGTTGTCCAGATTCTGCACCTGGGGAATCGTCGACAGATCGGCCACCAGAATCTTGGTCATCGCCGTCGGCGGCGCGTCCGCGAGCGACGGCCTGTCCAAGATGTCGTCGGCGCCGGCGGTGCTGGCCCGGTAGATGCGCGCGACATTGTGGGCGCCGTGCGAGCGTTCGATGACCAGAAAGTTGTCGTCGTCGAGCGCCACGAGATCCGACAGCCCGTTCGCATCGCCGTTCGGCGCGGTGATCGGGTCGAGCGGGTAGGCGTATTGCGCGCTGGCGGTGCCCGTCGAGACGTCGAACCTGGTGACGCGTGTGAGGGCACCGGCCTCGGCGGTCGGCAAACCGCCGTCGTTGAAACCTGGGTCTTCCATTCCCGCGAACAGATAGGTGCCGCTCGGCGTCAACGTCAGCCCCTCGAGACCATTGTTGGTGCGGGGGCCCGTGTCCTGCTGCGATATCGACAGCACGGGTGGCAGGTCGTATTGACCGCGGAACGCACCGTCGAGTCCTGCGACGCGAACCCACGGATCCAACAGCAGCGGCCGGTTCGGATCCTTGACGATCCGCTCGCCCTCGCTGGACCAGTACAGCTGTTGGCGGCGTTCGTCGAACGCGATGCCCTCGGGGTCCGGCGGGATCACCGGAGGCATGGCATCGGGCGACAGCGGGGGAAAAGGTGCGCCGGACCGGTCCAGCAGTGAGGTGGTATCGAGCCACTCGACACCAATCAATCTGTTGTCGCTCAATGTGATTCGGACGGTGTAAAACCTTGCGGGGTTTCTCGCCGAGCGGTCGTCACTGATGATGTAGTAGAGCTGACGGCCCGGGTCATAGGTGATCGCCGAAAGTCCCCCGACTGTCGTGTCATCGAAAAGGTAGCTGGCCGGAAAGTCGACCTGCCCGAGGTAGGTCAAGCCTGTCGACAGCGTGGATGCGGGACTGCAGGCGGAAAGGAACAGGGCGGCCGCCAAAAGGCTGCACCGCAGTCGCATCACGCGATGACTGTACCGACGAGGCTTCCCACTGCGTAGGTGGCCGCGATCGCTATAGCGCCGAATGCCAGCTGCCGCAAAGACCCGAACCACAGCGGCCTCTTGGTGAATCTGGCCGCCAGCCCACCGGCAATGAGCAACCCCAGACCACCACACAGCAGCCCCGGCCACAGCGATTCGACTCCGAGTAGGTACGGGATCAGCGGAATGATCGCACCGATCGCGAACATGACGAACGACGAGCCAGCGGCCACCCAGGGCGACGGCTTCTCACGCGGGTCGACGCCGAGCTCCTGCACGAGGTGGAAGTTCAGGGCGACCTTCTCGTCGCGGTGGACCTCCTCGGCGGCCTTGCTCGCGGTTTCGCGGGTCATCCCCATGTCCATCAGCATCGCCACCAACTCGGCCTTTTCGGCCTGCGGGTGCTTTTCAAACGCGCGTCGCTCGACGATGACCTCGGACTCGATCTGCTCGTTGGCCGTCGCCACCGAGGTGTACTCCCCCAGCGCCATCGAGAACGCGCCGGCCAACAGCCCGGCCACGCCGCTGATCACGACGGTGTGCGCGCTGGCCGCGGCGGCGACACCCGCGATGAGGGCGGTGTTGCTGACAAGGCCGTCCATCGCCCCGAACGTGGCCGCGCGCAGCCAGCCCCCGGTCACATCGGCGTGCCGGTGTGACGACATGTGCGGAACGCCGGTCGGTGCGGACATGGGGTCGATTTAACGCCACCGGTTTCGCCTGGTCTAGCAAGGTTTGGCTACGTTTCTGACATCACAGTTTCGACGGGCCTCCAAAGGGCTACGGTCGAGTAATGACCACCACTGCGGAACATCTACGCAACGCCCTCGACGGCCGCTGGCGCGATGTGAAGAACCAGATGCGCGAGGAACTCTCCAGCGAGGTCTTCAAACCGCACTACACACCGAACACCGTCATCGCCCGCACGAAGGTGGGCGAGCAGTTGAAGATCATGGCCGCACAGGGCGCGGCCGAAGACGGGTTCAAGAAGGAGCACGGCGGCAACGGCGACGTCGGCGCGGCGGTGACCCAGATCGAGATGCTCGCCATGTCCGACCTGTCGCTGATGGTCAAAGCCGGCGTGCAGTGGGGTCTGTTCGGCGGTGCCATCGAGAACCTCGGCACCGAACGCCACCACGAGGCGTACGTACAGCGGATCATCGACCTGGACCTGCTGGGCTGCTTCGCGATGACCGAGACCGGTCACGGCAGCGACGTGCAGGCGCTGGAGACCACCGCCACCTACGATCCCGCCACGCAAGAGTTCGTGATCGACTCCCCCACCCGCACGTCGCGCAAGGACTACATCGGCGGCGCCGCCGAAACAGCCCGTGTCGCTGCGGTTTTCGCGCAGCTGATCACTCCCAACGGCGAGGGGCACGGGGTACACTGTTTCGTGGTGCCGATCCGCGACGACGAGGGCAACGATCTGCCGGGCGTGACCACCAGTGACTGCCACTACAAGGGCGGCTTGCCCGGGGTGGACAACGGACGCATCCAGTTCGACCACGTCCGCATCCCGCGCGAGAACCTGCTCAACAAGTACGCCGATGTCGCCGAGGACGGGACGTACACCTCGCCGATCGAAAATCCCAACCGGCGGTTCTTCACGATGCTCGGGACACTGATCCGCGGCAGGGTCACCGTCGGCGGGAGTGCGGGCGCGGCCGCGCGCGTCGCGCTGGACATCGCGACCCGATACGCGTTGGAACGCAGGCAGTTCGAGGCGCCCGGCGCGGACCGCGAGGTGCTGATCATGGACTACCTGGTGCACCAGCGCCGGTTGTTCCCGTTGATCGCGAAGTCCTATGCACTTCAATTCGCGCAGAACGAGCTCGTCGCCAAGTGTCACGAGCTGCAGACGGCTGACGACCCCGACGCCGAGGAACAGCGTGAGCTCGAGTCGCGGGCGGCAGGATTGAAGGCCGCCAACACCTGGCACGCCACCCGCGCGATCCAGGAGGCGCGTGAAGCCTGCGGTGGCGCAGGGTATCTCGCCGAGAACCGGCTGATCGCGTTGAAGGCCGACACCGACGTGTTCACCACCTTCGAGGGTGACAACCACGTGCTGACCCAGCTCGTCGCCAAAGAACTGCTGACCGCCTACGCCGACGACATCAAGGGCATGAGCCCGGTCGAATGGGTGCGGTTCGCGGCCAACTTCGCCGGCGAGCGGGTGCTCAAACGCACTGCGGCCGAGACGATCATGCAGACCATCCTCGACACCCGGCAGGACAACGAAGAAGAAGGCAGCCTCTTCAACCGCGGCACCCAGGTCAAGATGTTCGAGGACCGCGAGCAGTACATCCTGGCGACGGTGGCCCGACGCCTGCAGGGCAAGTCCAAGGAGATGAGCGCCTTCGATGCGTTCAACTCTGTGCAGGACCACGTGTTGCACGCCGCGCGAGCGCATATGGAGCGCATCATCCTCGAGGCGTTCGTGGCGGGCGTCGACTCGTGCGAGGACGACGAGGCGCGCGAGATCCTCAACATGGTGTGCGACCTGTATGCGCTCTCGGTGATCGAGGAAGACAGAGCCTGGTTCATGGAGCACCGTTTCCTGTCGACCGAACGCGCCAAGGCCGTCACTCGCGGCGTCAACGAGCGGTGCCGCAACCTGCGTCCCTACGCGGAGCTACTGGTCGACGGCTTTGGCATACCGGAGCAGCTTCGCTACGCCGAGATGCTGCATCCGGAGAACATCATCGACACATAGGCACCATCCGCCCCATTGGTGGTGCTGCGCGTCACAATTCCGGCGAATTCTGAGATGCTTCATGGCAGACGCTGACAGAATTCAGCATCGCTGGTCCGAGCGGACCTGCCAGGCACCAGGGGAGGTAATTGATGTTCTCGTTCCGCCCGTCCAGGTTTGGTCTTTCGGTTGCTGTCGTCGCGGCCGCAACCGCGGTCGTCGGTGCCCTCGCGCCGCCGGCCCAGGCCTTCCAAATCCAGAACCATGAGCGCGTCACCCGCGATGCGCTACAACCCCTCGGGGTTGATCAGACTGCGATCGCCCAAATTCTGGTTGGCCCGCCGCCGGGCGCCGGTGCGGTCGGTAGCGACGCGTTCTTCGCCGACGAGTTCCGCCACATCGACGGCGCCAACAATCCCGTCGAGATCTGCAATATGACGCAGGAGGCGTGGAATTTCTTCACGCCGGTCATCCTGGCCGGTGCCCGGCCCGCGGGCCCCGGTGGCAGCGACCTGGTCGACGGTCCGGGCGCTCGCGCCGCCTTCGGCGGGCTCGCGCACGCGGTGCAGGACTTCTACTCCCACTCCAATTGGGTCGAAGACAACATCGCGATCAACCAGCCGGACCGGATGCCGCCCCCGCTGATGCCCACCTGCGACCCTGCAGCCTTCCCGCCGGGCCTGCACACCGGCTACTTCGACGTTTTGGCCAACCACGACGACCTGTTGGGTGGCTGCCCTCCAGGTGGTCCGCCGCCGGGAGTCGTCGAATGCCACTCCACGCTGAACAAGGACGCCTGGAACAGCCCGCGCGGCATGATCCAGGTCCCGGGCAGCAACCCGCCGATCAACAACTTCGATTTGGCGGCGCGATTGGCCACCACCGCGACCGTCGATCTGTACAACCAGATTCGCGAGCTGGTGTCCGCCAATGCCGGCCCCTGCGCCGCTGACAACCTGTTCCAGGCCGATCGTCGTCAAGCCTGCTGGTAACTCAACTGCCTCGCATGTACTGAGGCTTCGCGGCGCGAAGCCTCAGTACGCGTAGGTAATCAACTGGCCAGCTCCGCGGTGGCATGACCCACCGGGATGTGCTCCCATGCGTCGAGGTCGGGTTCGAAGGCGTCGGCGAAAGCCTGAGCGATTTGCGTGGCGTATGCGGAATGAGCGATGGCTGCGGCCATCGCGGTTCCGAGGATCCAGGGTGAGGTGCGTCGTATCAACATGCGCTAAAGATTGGGACGCGCGCCTTGGAGAGTTCTTGGGAAGATGGGCGATACCCGACGGCATCATCCGTTCGATGGATCTTGCTCCCCCGGCTGGACTCGAACCAGCCGTCCCGCTAATCCCCCATCGTCGTCACTAGCAGCCGAAATGCCTCTTTACCTGCTCAGATGGCAGGAACGGCGCATGGACAGCAAGGGACTCCGATACCCTAGAAGGGACGGATAGATAGCACGCAGATAGCACGGAGAAATTGTGGTCGGCAGGTCCAACCGGCGAGGCTGGGGGTGGATACGGCGGCTGCCGTCTAAACGGTGGCAGGCCAGCTACGTAGGGCCCGACACTGCACGCCACACCGCCCCGTACACCTTCACCGCCAAGATGGACGCCGAGGCGTGGTTGGCCGACGAGAGGCGGCTGATTGAGCGCCAGGAATGGACGCCACCGGCGCAGCGGGCCCCCGCCCGGACGGGAGTCCTCACCGTCGGCCAATACTCGCGGTCCTGGGTGGAGCACCGCTCGCTGAAGGCCCGCACCCGCACGCACTACCAAGGTCTACTGGAGCGGCAGTTGGCACCACTGGTCGACGTGCAACTGAGAGGACTCACCCCGGCCCAGGTGCGCTCCTGGCACGCCTCGATGGACCCTTCCCGCCCGACCATCAGAGCCCATGCCTACGGGCTGCTGCACGCCATCCTGGCCACCGCAGTCTCCGACGGGATGCTCGACCGCAACCCATGTGCGATCCCGCGTGCCATGAAGACCAGCAGACGCCGAGAACCGGTGATCCTGAGCGTGACCGAGCTCGGGCGGCTGGCCGACGCGATCGTCCCGAAATACAGGGCCCTCGTGCTAATAAGCGCCTGGTGCGGGCTGCGCTGGGGTGAGGTAACTGAGCTGCGGCGCTCCGACGTCTCGGCGGGCGCTGAGGTGCTCTCTGTGGGCCGTGCGGCGGTGCACCGGGGTGGGTGTGTGGTTAGCACCCCCAAGGCGGGCAAAGGGCGCTCTGTGGTCGTCCCCCCTCACATCCGGGCTGACGTCGACCACCACCTCGACACCTTCGTGGACAAAGAGACCGATGCCTTGCTCTTCGCCCCGGCCCGAGGGGGTTGCCACTTGCGCGACAAGGTTTTCGCCGAGCACTTCGTTCAGGCGTTGGCCAAGATCGGACGACAGGGGGTGCGTGTTCACGACTTGCGCCACTTCTGCGGGACGCAGACCGCACGGGTGGGCTCGCTAGCCGAGACCATGAGCCGGTTGGGCCACAGCACGGTGTCGGCCTCGCTGCTTTACCAGGGCATCGTGAGCGGGCGAGATGCCGAGATCGCCTATGCCCTCTCAGAACTGGCGAAAAACATGCCGAAGGACGTGACTACCCAACCCGGGGATGCGATACCCTGAGCGAGACATAGCCTGAGGCCGCTTACGGACAGGACCGTTTCACTCTGGGACGGTTCGAGCAGGGTCAGCCGAATCAATGCTGCCCTGGAGCCGCCCATGTTGTCCCTCATCCTCCGACTGACTCTGCCGCTGGCGCTGTTCTGCGCACTGCTGGCCAAGATGCTCACAATCGACGAAGTGGCCGAGGCGACCGGCTTCACCTCTAAGACGATCCGCCGCCGTATCCGTGACGGTGTGCTGCCCGCCTACCGCTTCCCCGGCTGCCGGGGCATGCGTATCAAGAGCGAGGACCTCGATGCTGCCCTGGTGCCGGTGCGCCCCAAAGAAGCGGGCAGGTGCTGACGGATGCCCCCGCCCCGGAAAGCGAAACCGCCCCTGTGCGCGCTGCACAGAGGCGATTCCAACTTGCCCCGGCTAAAAGGCTTGACCACCCCCCAGAGAGGCTGCCGCCCCATCAAGAAAAGGAGTCGCTTTCATGGTAGCTAACGGGTCTGACAACGAGCAGGTAGAGCTGCTGTCGTTCGCCGAGCTGTGCGACGTGCTGGGGCACCGCGACGATGAGTTCGTCTCGGTGTGCCAGAAGCCCGTCGTGGATCAGCGGTTCTGCACCTCGGTGCTGGCGGTCGATGACGCGGCGGGATTCGCCGAGCTGCTGTCGCGGACCGATCACCCGGAGGACCGGCGGTGCGTGTGGTTCGCGCCCAACCCGACCAGGGGGCCCGCACCCCACCAGGCTGGCCGAGGCACCGAGCGCGACGTCACCCGGTGGGCGGCGACCCTGCTGGACCTCGACGTCAAGCAGGGGGCGTTTGACGACATCGACGAGATCGAGAAGTTCGTCGACTCCATCTCGGAGAAGATCGGGACACGTCCGTCGGTGGACATCTTCAGCGGCAATGGGGTGCAGCCGCTTTGGGTGATCGAGGACGGGGAGCTGGACACCGACGAGAAGTTCGACCGGGCCTACCGGCTGTCGCGGCGGTTCGGTCGGCTGGCCGCCACGGTGGCTTGGCGCGAGTTCGGCAAGAGCATTGACAACGTGTCCGACCTGTGCCGGGTGACGCGGGTGCCGGGCTCCTTCAACTGGAAGAGTGAGTACGACCCCAAGCCCGTGGGCGCGATGCGTGACAGCGGCGGTCCGCTGACCGTCGACCAGATCGAGGAGGTCCTCGATGAGTGGGGGCCCGAACTCGCCCCCGAACTCCCCTCCGATACCCCGGCGCGGGGCGTCGTGGTCAGCGCTCCCGACGACTGGCGCTACGCCGGGCAGACCTGCAACTACGTGGCAGAGATGGTGCGACGGTGGAACCAGGAGTCGGACCGGCCCCAGAGCGGACGCCACCAGTGGGCGATGAACCGCTGCGTGCGGCTGGCGTGTGCGCACCGGCTGGGCTGCATCACAGAGGACGGGCTGGCGACCGCGCTGGAGTACCTGGAGGCGTCGCTGGAGCACTGGTGCCAGGTGGTCGGCAAACCTCGCGGTCTGAGCCCCAACGAGGTACGGGATGCCTACGACTGGGCGCAGCGCACGGTGGCCACCTTCGACGAGGAACGGGTCCAAGCGGAGCTGGGCAACCACCCCCACCCCAGGGGCCAGCGTTTCACCGGTGACGGGGAGAAAACCGACAGCCAGGAGCGCTCCTGGCAGCACGCTGGGACCGGGCACGAGGACTTCTGGGGACGCACCGAGGTGCTGCGCCATGTCCACACCTTCGCCCGAGCCCGCATGATGGCCCCGTGGGGCGTCCTGGGGGCGCTGATGGTGCGCGTCGTGACCACGGTGCCGCCGAGGGTGCAGATTCCTGGGTTCGTCGGTGAGCGTGCCTCGCTGAACCTCTACGTCGGCCTGGTCGGTGGTTCCGGAGAGGGCAAGGGTCGAACCGAGGGCACCGCCCGCGTTGCGGTCACGATGGCACCTATCTACAAGACTGGACCCGGCAGCGGTGAGGGCATCAACCACCTATTCGCTCGCTACGACAAGGACGCCCCCGACAACACCGAGTTCCATCGGGATGCGGTCTGGTTCTCGGTGCCCGAGGTAGACACCCTTGGCAAGCTGGGTGACCGCAATGGGTCGACGCTGCTGGAGAAGCTGCGCATGGCCTGGTCGGGCGAGAACCTCACCAACGCCTGGGTCGACAAGCTCAAGCATCTGGTCATCCCCGACCACAGCTATCGGCTCTGCATGACCGTCGGGGTACAGCCCGAGCGGGCGGGCGTGCTGTTGGACAACGCCGACGCTGGCACCCCCCAGCGTTTCGTGTGGCTGCCGATGCAGGACCCCGACGCGCCCGACACCGAGCCGCCAGAACCGGCCCCGCTCGACCGCAAAGACATCGCCACAGGGTGGAATCCCCTGGGGGTAACCGAGGTCGCCTTTCCGCAGCACGTGGAAAAGCAGGTGCGCGACAACCGACGCAAGGTGCTGCGCGGTCATGGCAATGCGGATAACAAGCACCTGATGCTGTGCCGTATCAAGGTTGCTGCGGCTCTGGCGCTTCTGCACGGGCACCGGGAGGTCTCGGACGAGATGTGGGAGTTGTCCGCTGTGGTGATGGAGGTCTCGCAGGCCACTCGGGCTGGAGTCGAGCAGTCACTGGCCAAGCGCATCGAGCAGCGCAACCAGGCGCGGGGCAAAGCCGAGGGGCTGCGGGCCGTCGAGGTTGACAATGCCCGCGAGGATGCGGCGGTCAAGCGGGTGGCCCAGGGGATTGTTCGAAGGCTGCAAGCCAAGGGCGGAAGGGCACCCAGGAGTGAGGTCCGACCGGCGGCTCGGGACCGGCTCTACTACGACGAGGCCATCGAGCGCCTCGTGTCCAGCGGGGCTGTGAAGGAGGTTAGCGGTGAGCGGGGTGTCGACCTGGTGCTGACGGAGGGTCGGGGGTCGGCATGAGGGTGGTCCAAACTGGTCCATGGACCAGTCACTCCGCCACAGAATCCCCTATATATAACGGTACATTGTTTGTTTACATGGGGAAATGCAGGAGCGGTGAAGCCGGTCTTCTTGGGCTGGGTGGTCCATTGGACCAGTCTGGACCAGTCAGCTTGTGGTGCGGCCTACCCTCCACACCCCGTGGGCACCTCTGTTTGCTGAGCCACACCCCCCAGCCCTACCGACCAAACACCAGACCCTGGCAAGAGGAAACGACATGACCGACACCACCGACACCGACCGCCGCCCCAGCGAACCGCTGGGGTCGGACAGTGCTGCCTCGAACTCCGGAGTGCCGCAAGGTCTGTAGAGCCGCGACAACTCGGTACGACCGAGGCCCGACAGGTACGACGGTCCGATAGCGGCACCTCGGACTAGTTCGCTTCGTGAAAAGACCCTGAACTTGGACGATGAAGCGCCAAGTCTGCAGACCGGCTATAGCGGGGAGTCAACAAGATCCAACAAAAGCGCTTGAATGAGAAGCCCCGCCAAACGCCTCCACGTTGATGGTCAGCGATTCAGAACGAGTAAACCGTCTGGACGCTGACAAACATGCCATGCCCGGTGACGTCGTTCGTGAAGCGAGTGCCGTCGCTGTTCGGCAGGACCGTCCATCCGTGGATGTTGTAGGACCTTCCGTAATCGAGGACGAGGTCCTGATCGATGTAGGCACCACCGATATTGCCCTCATTCCATTTGAAGGACCCATCGTTGCGCACTGCGGCGAGATTCCAGCGCCCGCCGCCGCTGCTGCTGGCAGGTGCCCCCGGGAAGCCTTCGGCGCTTGTCCGCTCGCAGGCGGTCTCATCGCTGCTAATTACGCAACGCACGGAGCCCGATACGGTCCTTACGTATTGGTATGACTCGGGGTCGGCTGCTGCCGAGTACGTAGCGGGGTAGGTGACCGCACGTGCGAGCATTGCGACAACCGACCCATCGTTGCGCACTGCGGCGAGATTCCAGCGCCCGCCGCCGCTGCTGCTGGCAGGTGCCCCCGGGAAGCCTTCGGCGCTTGTCCGCTCGCAGGCGGTCTCATCGCTGCTAATTACGCAACGCACGGAGCCCGATACGGTCCTTACGTATTGGTATGACTCGGGGTCGGCTGCTGCCGAGTACGTAGCGGGGTAGGTGACCGCACGTGCGAGCATTGCGACAACCGCGTACTTGGCCGACATCGGTTGTCCCCCAATCAACATTTCGGTGCCGTCGAGCACGCATGAAGTGGTGCAGTTTTGGTCCTCGGTCATCGAGGTCAGCAGAGCTGGTGCCCGGCGGCCTCGACAAGGAACATGCCATCCGGCATCGAGAGTGACAGGCCGAGGTCGTGCTGCGCCCGTCCGACAGCGTCATCAGCCTTTGCTCGGGATGAGCCGAGCGATAATCCGGACTTCACCCCCTCGCGGATTGCATTGCAGGCGACCTGGCCGAGCTGGAGCGCCTGAGCGTCAGTCAGTGGTGCCCGGACTTTTTGACGGACCTCGTCGAGATACATGCCCTCGTCCGCCGAGGCGATCGGTGCACCGACAACAGCCAGCAGAGCCACCGCGACAACTGTCATCCTCGTCAGAATGTGCATGGTCTGGACCTTATGTCGGGTTATGCCAGGGGCAGTAGACCGCGATGGCCGCTGCCGTGATGGCAAAGGTCTCTTCGCGGTTGTAAGGCCCTGCGTTGGCGAGGCTGACGAGTGCTTCGGTGAGGGATCTGCCCCGGTCGAGCATCGCGCACGATTGGCGACCCTGGTCCCGGGCTAGGTGTACTGCCCAGGCAGGTTGGTTGAGAAAGTGTGACGACTCGCTGTAGCGGTCGTTGATTGGCGAAGGTCTCCCGTCGTGGAGTGGAGCTGCTACCACTTCACCGCACAGACAGGAGACCTT